>Ga0153916_10000069_pt1 | contig 57659 bp, 51 predicted proteins | sample Opewatmetagenome_FD_109642 | JGI IMG/M metagenome (GOLD analysis project Ga0153916, IMG submission 109642) | Freshwater wetland microbial communities from Ohio, USA - Open water 3 Core 3 Depth 4 metaG | ecosystem: Environmental > Aquatic > Freshwater > Wetlands | place: USA: Ohio, Lake Erie...
ATACGTCGGCGCCGGCGACCTGATCATCGACCTCGCCTGGAACATCGAGTGCAACGCCATGCTCCAGTGGTGCCGCGACCATCAAGTGCTCTACGTCAACACCTCCGTCGAGGTGTGGAATCCTTACCAGGACTCCCAGCGCAACGACCCGACCCAATACACTCTCTATCACCGCAACATGGAAATGCGGAAGATGATCGAGAAGTGGGGCGACAACAAGGGAACGTCGGCGGTGGTCGATCACGGCGCCAATCCGGGCCTCGTCTCCCACTTCACGAAACACGCGCTGCTCGGCATCGCCGAGAAAATTTTAAAAGAGAAACCGGGCGACCCGCGGCATGCGCGCTTGGAAATAACCCTCGCGGACAAAAATTTTCCGGCGCTCGCCCAGCTTGCCGACGTCAAAGTCATCCACATCAGCGAGCGCGACACCCAGGTCACCGATCAGCCCAAGCGGGTCAATGAATTCGTCAACACCTGGAGCATCGAAGGCTTCTTCTAAGAAGGGGTGGCGCCCGCCGAATTGGGCTGGGGCACGCACGAACGCTACGTCCCCGAGAACGCCTTTTTCCACAAGACCGGGCCGAGAAATCAAATTTGCTTGCGCACCCTCGGCATGAAGACCTGGGTGCGCTCCTGGGTGCCCTGCGGCGAGATCACCGGCATGGTGATCCGGCACGGCGAGGCCTTCAGCATTTCCGATCGTTTGACGGTATGGCAAAACGGCGAAGCGGTATACCGACCCACGGTCCACTACGCCTATTGCCCGGCGGACGTCGCCATCAATTCGCTGCACGAGCTGGAAATGCGCCAGTACCAACTGCAGGAAAATCAGCGGATCATGAGCGATGAGATCATCGACGGCGAGGATCAGCTGGGCGTGCTGCTGATGGGACACGATTTTAAGTCCTGGTGGTGCGGCAGTCTGTTGAGCATCCACGATGCGCGCAAGCACGTGCCGCACCAGCAGGCGACCACGCTGCAAGTGGCGATCTCCGTCGTGGCGGCGGCGTGCTGGATGATCGATCACCCCAAAAGCGGCGTCTGCCTGCCCGACGACATCGATCACGAAGAGATTTTGAAAATCAGCATCCCCTATATCAGCCCGTTCGTTTCCGAGGCGGTGGACTGGACGCCGCTTAAGAATCTCAATACCCAGTTCACTCGTTTCGACATCCCCCGTCCCGCCGAGGAGGACGTCTGGCAGTTCACCACCTTTCTGGTCGATCACGCGGAGAGAAACCGTGCCTATACCGGCGCCAAAGCTGTCCGCTAGTCCGAAGCCGGCAAGAGCCAAACCGGACTTAAGCGGCGTCGAAAATCTGATCCGCGCGATGCTGAAGAAGCATCACACGCCGTTCATGCTGATCCGCCGCAGTGTTCTTGAGAGGCAGTTCCAGCGTTTCCGCAAATGCCTGCCCGAAGTCATGCCTTACTACGCCATCAAGGCGAACCCGCACCCCAGGGTCATCAAGACATTCATCAAACTAGGGGCCGGTTTCGACGTCGCCAGCGCCTCGGAAATGAAGCAGGTTCTCGCTCTCGGCGCCTGCCGCGATAAAATTATCTTCGCCAACACCGTCAAGTCAGCCGAGGACATCGTCACGGCGCGCCGCCGGCAAGTCCGGATGATGACTTTCGATAACGAGCCGGAGCTTTACAAGATCGCGGAGCACTATCCCGGGGCGCACGTTCTGCTGCGGATCAAAGTGGGAAATGAAGGCAGCGTGGTCAACCTCTCGCTCAAGTTCGGCGCCGATCCGGAAGACGCTCATCTGATCTTGCGCAAAGCGCGCTCGCTCGGGCTGGTTCCGACGGGTCTCAGTTTTCACGTCGGATCGCAATCCAAGAACGTCGAGAATTATCTTCAGGCGCTGGAAATTTCCGCGCATATTTTCAACGAAGCTAAAGAACACGACGTGCCGCTCAAGATCATGGACATCGGCGGCGGCTTTCCCATCCAGCACTTCGACAACGAAATCGGCGTCAATTTCGACCGCATGGCAGCCGAGATCCGCAAGCAGATTCGCCTGCTCTTTGACAAGAAAGTTCAGTTCATCGCCGAGCCGGGCCGCTTCTTGGTGGGGCCGGCCGGCATTCTGGTGACCCAGGTCACCGGCAGAGCGTTCCGCAGCAACAAGAATTATTACTACCTCAATGACGGGGTTTACGGGGACTTCTCAGGAATGGTTTTTGATCACTGCAAGTATGAATTCAAGACGCTGCGCCGCGGGCAGACGTTCTTGAGCGCGCTCGCCGGGCCGACCTGCGACTCCTTCGATACGCTGTCGCTGGACGTGGAAATTCCCGAGCTTTACGTCGGCGACGTGGTCTATGTGAAAAATATCGGCGCCTACTCCTCCGCCAGCGCCGTCGCCAACTTCAACGGTTTTCCTCCCGCCAAAACCGTGCTGGTTTAGCGCTCGTTTGGCGCGCCCCAATCCAACCAATCTTTCTCTTTGAGCTGGCCCTAAAGCTTTATGCGCGTTCTGTAAGCGGCTGAACTTCGAATCCGGGGTCTCCCGATCCAAGATCCTGGCGCACAAACCGTGCTATCCTGCTTAGATCTTTCTCAACCGTCTTGAATGTGGTTCCGCAGACGAGCACGCCGCTTTGAGTCCTGCGCGCTTCGTCGCACAAATAGGCCGCGCTGTTTACCGGCTGTCCCATGACCGTGTAGGACAAATACTGCGGATGGCCGATCATGCTTCCAATAACCGGGCCACTCGCGATGCCAATACGATTGGAAATGCCTTGGACCGGCCGGCCCAAGCGCTGCCATTCCGTCTGAATCTGGTCGAACTCCGTTTGCATCGCGACTGCCGCTTTGATGGCCGCAGACTGAAAATCGGCAATCCGCCGTGGAACGTTGAAGCGCGCCATGAAGCCGTCGCCGAGAAATTTATCGATCGTTCCTCCGTAACGGAGGGCGATCGAACCCAGCCGGTCGAAGTATTCATTGAACAGATCGATAACCTCGGTCGTTTGCAGGTTGTCGAAGAGCGAATGCGACTGGGTAATATCAGTAAAGAGAATCGACGCAGACACGTCGTCCGCTACCTCCGCAATACCGAGCCACTTCAACGCATCCTGATCCGCCGCCAAGGTACGGACACGAACCGCCAGGTCCGCGCTCAGCTGCTGTGCATGGGCGAGGTCCCCGCCGGTAAACGGCGTGCCGTCCCGCTTATTAAGAAACTGCACCACCCCCACCGTCTCGCCAGCGATGCAAAGCGGGACCGACATCATCGACTGAGTCTGGTAGCCGGCCTTCCTGTCAGTATGCCGGGCGTGTTCTGCCGAGGAGGTCTCGGGAAAAATGGAGGAAACGCCGCGTTGAAAAACCTTTCCCGCCTGGCTCTCTTTGATAGAGACCTTCATCCGTTTGATTTTTTCCGCGGCCTCGCCGTGCACGGTAAGGAAGATCAACGTCTCTTCCGCATACGGATCCCGGATCAATATCGAATCGGCGGTCGCTCCGTTGGCGTTGCGGATTTCTCCGAGTAGAGAATTTAATTCCGTTAGAAGCTTATAAGCGTCCTCCCTTCCTTTGCGCAGAAGCAGAAGTGACTGTGTCAGGCCTTGAACACTGGACTCCAGGGCAGCAATAGTGGAGCGCTTCTCTTTTATTTCTTCCTCGTAGGCCTTCGTTTTTCGGTTTCCCTCGATCCGCAATTTGGTGATGTACACCGTTACGCTGATCACGGCGGAAACGATACCGATGAGCCCGGTGACAACTCCTACCCAGGTAGGGATATCGAACATAAAGATGCCCCTCACTTCCTAAGCGGATCCGTATCGCTTAAGGTGTTTAATTTGCCCCTATCAAAGCGGAGTACATGCCTCCTCAGGCTAGTCCAACCAATCTTTCTCTTTGAGTTTTTTCGGCAGGTAGCTCTTGGTCAGATACTGAAAGTCCTTGTTGGCCAGCGCGTCGAGTTCGAATTTGAGACCGCTCGCAAGCATGCCCTTGATTTCGTTCTGCCACTCTTTTTTCTGAAACCACTTATACTTCATCAGCTCCTTCGCCCGGTTGATGTCTTTGTCGTTGAGCTTGATGCCGACGTTGCGCGGCAGGCCGTAGCGGTCGGGATCGGCGCTCGAGAAGCCGATGAACTTGGCTTTGGGAATCGCCATGCGCTGGCTTTCGAAAGCGAGATTGATCGATCCCTGCTTGATCACCGAGTAGATGTAGTAGCCCCAGGGATCGTTGTCGACGAGAACGTACACCGGCAGATCGTATTCTTCGTGCAGCCGGCGCGCCAGGCGCCGAACGCCGCGCGGCGGCTGGCCGTTGCCGGTCAGCAGGATGCAGTTGTAGCGCCGCCAGAATTTATCTTCCGAAAGGCGGTTCCACTGGGTGCCCTTCTCGACCAGCAGGACGAAATCGGCGCTGCACTTGCCGAGCTGAATATATTCCGGCTCGACGATGGAAGGAACCGAGTAGCCCCCTTTGCCCAGCCGGGCGCAGTCGACCCGGTCGCCGTCATCGACCAGCACCAGCGGGCCGACGATGCTGCCGGCGTTCTCGGCGCGCACGTGCAGCTCTTCGCGCAGCGCTTCCAGCGTGACTTCGAGGTCCTCGATCAGCGGGTCCGATTCATTTTGGCCGTCGAAGGTGTTTTCGTGCGAGTTTTTGATCGTGTGTTTGGTGCGGTAGTAGATTTCCCTTAGCGAGGTGGTCAGTTGCGCGCGCTGCAGCTCGGCGAGGGCGTCGGCGACGAGCACCGTCTGCATGAACTTCTTGGCCATGCCGACGTTGAAAAAGGTGCGCGCCTGTTTTCGTCGGCCCATTTCGATGATGCCGCGCTTCTCGTTGAAGGTGACGTTGGCGAGGCTGCGCACCGGAATCGCCAGCGCCGGGTCCCGGCTCCGCTCCGCGGCGGTGATGACGACGTCGGCCACGCCGACGAGTTTCTTTTCCACCGCGCCGCTACTTTTTGACTTTTTTCGCGCCATGTTTTTTTCCTGTTCTTGGATTCCCTTTTGCGCCGGTTCCGGCGGTTTCAAAACCCAAGGTCATTTGTTTGCCGTTGTCGGGCTTTGAGCCGCGCGGCGGCTTGCTCTTGGCCGCGGCGCGGGCGGTTTTCCCGGGCCGCGCCGGCGCCGCCGGCTCCGCTTCGATGAGAGTAAGTTCCGCCGGCGCACCAGCCTCTCGCCCCTCGTCCGGCAAAACCGGCGCCTCGCCCTCGGTCCCCTCGGCGGTGACGATGATCGAATGGGGCAGCCCCTCCGGGCCGCCGCCGTCCTTGCCCAAAATCTCGTCGGTCTTCTCGCCGCCGGTCCGTTTCATGGCGATCTTCTGCAGCTGCTCTTTGAGTTTTTCCTTGGCGAGCTTGCCGCCTTTGAGGCGGGCGCAGGCATCGACGACCTCTTCGATGTAGAGTTCGAAGATGTTGCGCCGGCGAAACTCGCCCTTGGCCCGCTCCCGCCGTCTTAAAAAACTTCCCAGCCGCCGCCCGCACTCTTGCAGCGCCAGTTTGATTTCCTTGCGGATCTCGTCGTAATCGGCGATCGCTTCCTTGGACTCGCTGGTAAACGGCACCCAGACCGAAGCCATGTGGACGAAAATCACCATCGGGCCGGCCGGCAGAGCGCCGCGCGATTGCGGCACGTCGTAGTTGCGCCAGGCGGTTTCGAGCACCGCTTTGAAGGTCGCGCAGGCGGATTGCTGATAGAGCAGCGGAACGCGGTTGGCGTAGCGAATGACGCGGGCCAACTCGTTGTCGTCGTTCTGATTCTCCCCTTCGGCAAGCGGCGCCTGCGGCTGTTCCCCTTTATCCGCCTGCTCCGGCCCCTTGCCGAAGGCCAGACCCGCCTCGATCACGAAGGGATTGCCGCGATAGACCGCTGGCGGCCGGGTCACCGCGGTATAGAAATCTCCCTTGATCTGTTTGTACAGGCCGTGCAGGATCGCCTTCTCGCCGATGGGCGAAATGCAGTTGCTCGGCGGCGCCATGATCTTGGTCGCCTGGATCGTCTTATAAAGCGTCTCGGCGGCGGCGCTGTGAATATTGCGCGGCCGTGCCTGCGGCGACAGCTTCGCGGCCCGGCAGATTTCCTGAGCGAGGTTGGCGGAGACCCGGCTGAAATCGCTCGACAAAAACCCCGCCAGCGAGCGGCTCTTGCTGTCATGGAGCATTTTGAGCATCATGCCGAACTCGATGCCGTAGGGGTGCGGTTTGATCTCACGCGGCTGCGGCGGCAGTTCGTGAATCGTCCGGGGGTATTCCTTGGTCTCTCCTTCCGGCGTGTGGTAGACGAGCTTGACGTGGGGATTGGCGATGGCGATCTGCTCGAGGTATTCGTCCACCGAGGCGCGGCCTTTTTGATAGCGGCCCTCGATTTCGAGGGTCACTTGCGTGCCGCGATGACTTTCCCAATCGATCTTCTTGTCCTCGAAAATGCGCGGCTCGTTTTTCTTGGTATCGATCTGGACTTCGAAATAATGGGCCGGCGTGCGCGCGCCGGTGCGGGAAATAATTTGCACCGGTTTGCCTGTCGTCAACTGCGCATACATGCCGGCCGCCGAAATGCCGATGCCCTGCTGGCCGCGGCTCATGCGCAGCCGATGAAACTTGGAGCCGTAGAGCAGCTTGGCGAAGATCCGCGGAATCTGTTGGCGCACGATGCCGGGCCCGTAGTCGATCACGGTGATGCGGAAGCGAGTGGCCTGGCTCGGAGCCGGCGCGGCGCCGCCATTGGCCACCACCTCCAGCTTGACGACGACTTCGGGCAGGATGCCCGCTTCCTCGCAGGCGTCGAGCGCGTTATCGACCGCTTCCTTGACGCAAGTGAGCAAGGCTTTGCGCGGGTTGTCGAAACCGAGCAGATGACGGTTCTTGGTGAAAAACTCCGAGACGGAAATCTCCTGCTGCCGCGCGCCCATCTCGGCGGCGGACAGGGTTGCCTTCGGCGCGGCGACCGGAGCGTCGTTGGTCTTCAGCATGGGTTTAGACATGGCTTTTTTTGCATCTCCCTAGGATCGAAATCGGCGGGCGTTAAGCGATTGGAGCGATATATTGACGAACTGCCGCTCCCCAATAAAATATTTTCTCAGAAGATCAACGCTCCGCTTGGGCAGGCCGATAGCCGCGCCTGATTATATCAAAGATGACGAAATTTTGTACTCCGGCGTAGACTTAACCCAAATTCCGCAGTCGAGAATCGATTGTCTAATCTGCAAGGGGTAAGCCCGGAGCGGTGAAGCCACCCGACCGTGCAGTTTCAAAGTCTAATTCCATCCTCCGCCCGCCGCTGACAATTCTCCTGTGCCCTTATAGCATGTAACGAAGTCGCATCACTGCTCAGAGGTAGAGCCCCATTGGCTTCACCGCGGAGGGCTTGCGCCTTGCGGCGCCACATACTTTCATCTGCGGAATCCGGGCTTAACGGCGGCCGCCCGGCGCGCGGCTCGAAACCGATGGATAGCTTTGCTACGATGAGCCCGATGCGTTCTCTTCGCAAAGCCCTTACCATCGCCGGCTCGGACGCCGGCGCCGGCGCCGGCATTCAGGCCGATCTTAAAACCTTCGCCGCCCACGGCGTTTACGGCACCTCGGCCATCACCGCGGTCACGGCGCAGAACACGCAGGGAGTTACGAAGATCGTTGTCCTGAAGCCCGATATGGTGGCGGCGCAGATCGACGCCGTGATCGAAGACATCGGCGCCCACGCGCTCAAGACCGGCATGCTGGCCAATGCGGCGATCATCGAAATCGTCGCGCAGAGAATCGAGCGCCATCGATTGAAAAACCTCGTCGTCGATCCGGTGATGGCGGCCACTTCCGGCGCGCTGCTTTTGAAAAAAAACGCGCTGACAACGCTGCGGGACCGCCTGATTCCCCTGGCAACGGTGGTCACCCCTAACCTGCCGGAGGCCGCTCAGCTCACCGGCATGGAGCTGAGCGGCGCCGCGCACATCGAAGAAGCGGCGCGGCGCATCGTCGGCATGGGGGCAAAAAGCGTCGTCATCAAAGGCGGCCATCACAAAGGGGCGGCGGTCGATCTGTTCTTCGACGGCAAAACCTTCCACCTCCTCGCCGCGCCGCGCCTCCGCACTCGGCACACGCACGGCACCGGCTGCGCCTTTTCCGCGGCCATCGCCGCCAATCTCGCCAAGGGCGAAAAAGTCGAGCAAGCGGTCGTGCTGGCGAAAAAATATATCACCGAAGCAATTCGCCACGGCTTCGCCGTCGGCACAGGTCACGGTCCGGTGCATCACTTTTATCGTTATTGGAAACGCTAGGCACCGGAGACTGTTGTGAGACGAACCCAAATTCCGCAGTTGAGAATCGGGCGTCCAGTCGGCAAGGGGTGAGCCTGGAGCGGTGAAGCCACCCGACCGTGCTGTTTCAAAGTCTAATTCCATCCTTCGCTCGCCGCTAACAATTCCCCCCCTCTGGCCTAACCGCATGCACCGAAGTCAAAGCACTGCTCAGAGGTAGAGGCCCTTTGGCTTCACTGCGGAGGGCTTGCACCTTGCGGCGCCACATACTTTCAACTGCGGAATCCGGGATGAAAAGGGCTGGGCGTTAGGGGCGCGCCGCCCGCTCCATTTCGCCGATGATGGCGCGGGTGGCCGCAAGCGGATCCTTGGCCTCGAGGATCGGCCGGCCGACGACGATGTAATCAACGCCGGCTCTGACCGCGTCGCCGGGCGTCATCACGCGTCGCTGGTCGTCGCGGGCGGCGTCAGCGGGACGGATGCCGGGCGTGACGATGATAAAACGGCGCCCGCAGGCGGCGCGGATGTCTGCCACTTCCTGCGGCGAGGCGACCACACCGTCCATGCCCGCTTCTTTGGTCAAGAGCGCCAGCCGCACCACCTGGGCCTCCACTCGACCGTCGACACCGACGCGCTTGAGATCGTCTTGATTCAAGCTGGTCAGCACCGTGACCGCCAGCATGATCGGCCGGCGCCGTTTTTCTTGGCGGCAGACCCGGCTCACTTCTTTCACCGTCGTGACCATCATCTCCAAGCTGCCCGACGCATGGACGTTGAACATCTTGACGCCCATGCGCGTCGCCTCGACCGCCGCCTTGGCGACGGTGTTGGGAATATCGTGAAACTTGAGATCGAGAAAGATTTCGCCGCCGAGATCGTGCACCAGCTTGACCGCCTGCGGGCCGGCGTGGGTGAAGAGCTGCTTGCCGATTTTAAACATGCCGACCTCCTGGGCCAGCAGGCCGACGCATTCTTTGACCTTGTCCAGGTTGTCGACATCCAGCGCGACGATGACCCGTTCGCGCATCGCCCGCGGAGGGCGCACCAGCTCGAGCCGCGACGCCATCGGCTAAGACCTCAGCGCGGCGCCGACGATCGCCGCGATCGACTCGGTCGCCGTGTCGACCGGTAGCTCTTCGGTTTTGCCGTCGCGCCGCCAACGCAACTCGATGAGGCCTTTTTCCAAACCCTTGGCGCCGATGGTCGCGCGCAGCGGCACGCCGACCAGATCGGCGTCCTTGAATTTTACGCCGGGCCGTTCGTCGCGGTCGTCGAGCAATGTTTCGATGCCGCGCTGCCGCAGCCCGTCGTAGAGTTCGTCGCAAACCTTCCGCAGCGCCTGGTCTTTATAATTGATCGGCAGGAGCAGCAGCTGAAACGGCGCGATGGCGAACGGCCAGATAATGCCGTTGGCGTCGTGATTTTGCTCGATGGCGGCGGCGACCATGCGGCTGACGCCGATGCCGTAGCAGCCCATCTCGATGGGCTGTTCGCGCCCCTCGGCATCGAGAAAGGTCGCGCCCAGGGTTTTGCTGTATTTCGTTCCCAAGTAAAAAATCTGGCCGACTTCGATGCCGCGATGAGCTTCCAGAGCACCGTCGGCGCAGCGCGGGCAGGGATCGCCGGCGACCGCGAAGCGCAGATCGGCGAAGGCCGACGGCGTAAAGTCGCGCTGCTGATCGACCCCGACGTAGTGGGCATTCGCCTCATTGGCGCCGGTGACCGCGCCGCGTATCCCCTGGAGAGAAAAATCGGCGATCATGCGGAGCTTCAACCCGACCGGGCCAAGGTAGCCCGGCACCGACCCGGTTGCCGCCGCCACCGCGGCTTCGTCCGCCAGCCCCACTTCCCGGCAGCCCAGCGCCATTTGCAGCTTGAGCTCGTTGACCTCATGATCGCCCCGCACCAGCGCCGCCACCAATTCACCGCCGTCGCTCTTGTAAACCAGAGTTTTGATAAACTGGTCCGCCGAAAGTTTGAGAAACGCCGCCACCTCGGCGACGCTCTTTTTTCCCGGCGTCGCGACCTTTTCCAATTTCGGCGCCGCTTCGGCAAGTTCCCGCGCCGGCGGCCGGCACATCTTAATCTCGGCCTTCTGCACGTTGGCCGCGTAGTCGCACCGGTTGCAGCTGACGATAGCGTCTTCGCCGGACTCGGCGAGAACTTGGAACTCGTGGGACTTGCTGCCGCCGATGGTGCCGGTGTCGGCCTCCACCGGACGGAACTGCAAACCGCAGCGGGTGAAAATCCGCTTGTAGGTTTGAAACATGTTCTCGTACTCGCGGTGACAGTCTTCGACATCGGCGTGAAAACTGTAGGCGTCCTTCATGATGAACTCGCGCCCGCGCATCAGGCCGAAGCGGGGCCGCACCTCGTCGCGGAATTTGGTCTGAATCTGATAGAGATTGAAAGGCAGCTCGCGGTAGGAGCGAACGACCCGGCGCACCAGATCGGTAACGATCTCCTCGTGGGTCGGTCCCAGGCAAAAATCCCGTTCGTGGCGGTCCTTAAATCGGATCAGCTCCTTGCCGTAAACTTCCCAGCGGCCGCTCTCTTGCCACAATTCGGCGGGCGAGGAGATCGGCATGAGCAGCTCTTGGGCCCCCGCCCGGTTCATCTCTTCGCGCACGATCGCTTCGATTTTGCGGATGACTTTCAGCGCCAAGGGAAAATAGTCGTAAACGCCGCGGCTGACCTGGCGAATCATGCCGGCTCGGACCAGCAGCTTATGACTGACGACTTCGGCATCGGCCGGATCCTCTTTGAGTGTCGGGATGAGGGTTTTGCTCCAACGCATGGTTTTACTTCAACGGAACTTGATGAGACGGAAAAAAGCGGCTCAGTCGTTCGCGGCCGCCGCCCGCTCGGTCTCTTTTTCGGCGGCGATTTTTTTCACTTCTTCAATCAACGCCTCGACGATCTGCGCTTCGGGGACCTTGCGGATCACCTCGCCTCTTTTGAAAATCAGGCCGATGCCCTTGCCGCCGGCGACTCCTAGATCGGCGGCCCGCGCTTCGCCCGGACCGTTGACCTCGCAGCCCATCACCGCGACGTGAAGATTCAAGTTGCCGAAGGGAGCCAGGCGCTCTTCCACCGCCTTGGCGAGCGCCACCAAATCGACGTCGGCCCGGCCGCAGGAAGGGCAGGCGACGAAAGTCAGCCCTTCTTTTTTCAGGCCGAGGGCTTTGAGAATCTCTCTGCCGACGCGCACCTCTTCGACCGGATCGGCCGCCAGCGATACCCGGATGGTGTCGCCGATCCCTTCGGCGAGCAGCGTGCCGAGCCCGACGGCGGATTTGATCGTGCCGACGGTCGGGGTTCCCGCTTCGGTGACACCGAGGTGAAACGGATAATCGACCCGCTCGGCGAGCATGCGATAGGCTTCGATCATCATCAACGGATCGGAAGCCTTGAGCGAAATCTTGATCGCGTCATAGCCGGCCTCTTCGAGAATCCGGATATGGCGCAAGCCGCTCTCCACCATGCCGGCGGCGCTCGGCCCGTTATATTTCTGCAGCAGCTCTTTTTCGAGCGAGCCGGCGTTGACGCCGATGCGGATCGGGATTTTGCGTTCGGCGGCCGCTTTGACGACTTCTTCCACGTACTTGCGCGCGCCGATGTTGCCGGGATTGAGACGCAGACCGTCGACGCCTTGCTCCAGCGCGATCAACGCGAGTTTGTAATTGAAGTGGATATCGGCGACCAGCGGAATGCGAATTTTATTTTTGATCTCGCCGAGCTTTTCCGCCGCCTCGCGCACCGGCACCGCGACCCGCACGATGTCGCAGCCCGCCGCCTCGAGATCCCAGATCTGCTGCACGGTCGCGCGCAGGTCGCGGGTGTCGGTTTTGGTCATGGATTGGACGGTGATCGGGGCGTCACCGCCGATTTTGACCTTGCCCAGTTGAATCTGTTTGGTTTTGCGGCGTTGAATCACGGTGTCACTATAAAGGAGCGCCGCAGGCCGGTCAATCAAGCGCCAGCGCGCGCATGAGGCGCAAAATGAGCAATGAGAAGGCAACGCCGCCGCTACTTCGCTTCTTTGGCGACGGCTTTTTCCACGGCGACCGGCTTGGGCTCTTCTTTGTGCCGGCGGTCCCCTTCGGGAATAATCAGCAGGCGGCGATAGGAACCCTGGCCCAAGCTTTTGGTGGTCAGCCAGGGGTCATCTTGCAGCGCGGCATGAATGATGCGGCGGTCGGCGGCGCCGAGCGCATCCACCGTCACGGTCTTGCGCTGCCGTTTGGCCTTTTCGCCCAAGCGCAGCGCCATGTCCTCAAGCGACCGGCGGCGGCGCTCGCGGTAATGCTCGATATCGATGACCAGATGCGGCCCCTCGCTTCCCGGCCGCTCGCCGGCGATGCGGGTCACCAGATACTGCAAGGCTTCCAGTGTCTGGCCTTTGCGGCCGATCAGTAACCCGCTGCTTTCCGAGCGGATATCGAGGATGATTTCGCCGCTCTTCGCGTCGTTGACGGTTTCGACCGATGCCTGGACGCCCATGAGGCCCAGGATGTCCGTCAGCACCGTTTGGGCCTTGGCGGCCATCGCCGACGCTTCGGCTTCACTGACGGGCGGCTCGGCCGCGCTGCTCGCCGCTGGCGGCGGCGCGCTCAGATCGATGCCCGATTTTCTTAAGGACGCCCGGATGCGCGCCTTCTGCGCGCCGAAACCGAAAATGCCTTTCTTGCCTTCCGACAGAATATCCACGGTGATTTTCTCCCGCGGCACGCCGAGCGCCCTGAGCGCGTTGGCGATGGCTTGATCGATGTTGTCGCCTTCGGTTTCCACGAAATCCATAGCTCAACCCTCTCTGCGCGTCTCCTATCCGTGGCGGCGGTTGATCCAATACTGCTGGCCGATCGAAAGAATATTGTTGACCAGCCAGTAGACGGTGAGGCCCGCCGGAAACGACACGAACATGAATGTGAACATGAGCGGCATCAGCATCATCATTTTTCTTTGATTCGGATCCCCCGCGCTCGGCGTCATCCATTGCTGCATGAACATGCTCGCGCCCATCAGCAGCGTCAGGATCGGCACGCCCAAATGCCAATCGCCGAAGGTAAAAGGCAGCGACTGCCAGTCCGGCCGGGAAAGATCCTTGATCCACAGAAACGGCGCATGGCGCAATTCGAGGGGGGTGCTCAAAGCATTGTAGAGCCCGATGAAGACCGGAAACTGGAGCACCATCGGCAGACAGCCGCCGAGAGGATTGACGCTGTTGCGCCGGTAGAGCTCCATGATCTCTTTGTTGAGCTTCTCTTTATCGGCGGCATATTTTTCTTTGAGCTTTTCCATCTGCGGCTGCAGCTTCTGCATCTGCTTCATCGACACGAAGCTCTTGTGCGTCAGCGGCGCCATCAGCAGCTTGATCAGCACCGTCAGCAGAATAATGTCGAGGCCGTAACTCGCGGTGAAGCGGTGCGAGAAATGGAGCACGTAGAGGAGTGGAATCGAGATGATGCTAACCCAGCCAAAATCAATTGACTTCTCCAAGTCCTTGCCCACCGATTTCAGTACGTCGATATCCTTGGGGCCAATGAACAGCGTATAGCGGGCATCCGCCGCCGAACCGCCGAGCGCCGCAGTCACCGCCGCCCCCGTTTGGTGAAAACTAAGCTTGTGGTTCGCCCCCTTCTCCGGTAGCACGGCGAAAAAAAAGTAGGTCTGGCCGAAGCCGGCCCAGGAAATATCGCCGCTGAATTCATGCCCCTTGTTCACTTCCGGCGGCGCTTCCCGCTTGATCTTGTTGTCGACCAACGCGATCAAACCCTCGAATTTGGCGTCGGGGTTGGGCACGCTGTGATCGCTTTTGTCGGTGATTAGAATCTCCGGCGACAAAACGCCGCCCTCGGCGGTTTTGACGGAAACTTCGAGACCGATGAGATAGGTGGAACCGGTGAAGGTGAACGCCTTCGTCACCGTCAAGCCGTCGGCCGTCCGCCCCTGGAAGAGCAATGTTTCCTGAGCGTTTCCGCTGAGCTTGAGATCGCCGGCTCGGACGGCGTAAAGCAACCCGCCGTCGTCATGCGGCGCCGCTCCCGGCCAGCGCACGCCCAAGGGCAAGGACACGCCGGGCGCCGCGGTCACGATCTCGAAGGGCGGACTCTTGGCATCCGCCGAACTGCGATATTTTTTCAATTTGAAACTTTTAAGCCGCGCCCCCGATGTCGTGAAGACGGCGATGTAGTTGTCCGTCTCAACCTTGATTTCTTGCGCCGACTTGGCGGCCGGCAGTTCAACGGCCGGCGCCGGCGCGGCCGCGGGAGCCGCGGCGGGCTGCGCCGCCGCCGGTTTTTCCGCTTCCCTGGCGACCGGAGGGGTCGGCGCCGGCGGCGGCCCGTAATAGCGCGCGACCCATTCTTGATAGATCACAAGCACCAGGATCGAAAGAGCGATGCCTAATAACGCGCGTTTGTCCATCATAAACTTACCTTACCGGATCGTAACCGCCCCGGCTCCAGGGATGGCAGCGGCCCAAGCGGCGCAACCCGAAGCGGATTCCCCGCAAGACTCCGTATCTTTGCACGGCTTGCGCGGCATAGACCGAACAACTGGGATAAAAGCGGCAGGCGCGGGGTAACAGGGGGGACACAATTTTATGATATCCCGCCAGAACCATTGCCACTGCCCTACGGGGAATGCCGGTCACGATCTTTGCCCGCCCTTTTGATTCAGCAGGCTCCTGCCGAGTTCATTTTCAACCAGTTTGAGGGAAAGGTCCGGCGCGCCCTTGCGGGCGATGACGAGGATATCAAAACCAGGGGGACATTCATGGCGCCGGCGGCGAAAAAACTCCCGCACCAGCCGCTTGACGCGATTGCGCTCCACCGAGTTGCCCACCTTGCCGCTGACGGTAATCCCCAGCCTCGCTTCGCTCTTGCCGCTGGCTTTGCTGATAATCAGAAAATTGGCGGAGTGAATCTTCCTGCCACCGCGCGAGACTCTGAGAAACTCGTAGCGCTTCCTTAGGCGGGCCGTCTTCGGCAGACTTTCCCTTCCTCTAACTGGCATCCCCGACTCTTAGGTTCGCGCTCGCTTGGGCGGCACGCTGACCGTGAGTTTTTTCCGCCCCTTGGCCCGACGCCTCCTGAGCACGTTGCGGCCGCCGGGCGTTTCCATGCGGGTGAGAAATCCGTGCGTCCTTTTCCGTCGTATATTGCTCGGTTGATAGGTTCGTTTCATCGCAGTCCAGCTCCCTTATGGCCGGTCATATGGCCAAGTTATTATTTCAATCATAGAGTCCCGTTGATGTCAATTTAACGAATTTCCGGCTTCAACGAGCGCTGCATCAAGTCGCGCACCGCGTCGCCGGGCTTTTTTCCCTGGTAGAGCACCTGATACATCTGCTCCACGATCGGCATCTCCACCCCCAACCGCCGCGCCAGCAGATAGACGGAACGGGCGTTGCGAACGCCTTCGGCCACCATCCGAGTAGCGCCGGTAATTTCCTCGAGGCTTTTCCCTTGAGCGATGCGCAAGCCGACCCTACGATTGCGGCTCAAATCGCCGGCGCAAGTGAGAACCAAGTCGCCCAGCCCGGGGAGGCCGGCGAGCGTCGCCGCCTCCGCTCCCATGCGCACCGCCAAGCGCGTCATTTCGGCAAGGCCCCGGGTGATCAACGCCGCCCGGGCGTTTTGCCCCAGCCCCAACCCGTCGCTAATGCCGGCGGCGATGGCGATGACGTTTTTCACCACCCCGCCCATCTGCACCCCGGTCACGTCCCTTGAAGTATAAACCCTGAAGTTCGGGGTGCTGAAAGTTTGTTGGATGGCCGACGCCACCCCATCACTGGATGCCGCGACCGTCACCGCGGTCGGCAAGCCGCGGGCAACTTCAAGAGCAAAGGTCGGCCCGGATAAAAAAGCATGCTGTTGGGCATGCTCGGCGCCAAAGATATCGCTCAAGACCTCGCCCATGGTCTTCAGGCTTTCCTCTTCCAAGCCTTTGGCGCCGCACAGGATCGCGGTTTGCGGCGCCGCCTGCGCGGCGGCTTGCCGCATCACCTCGCGCAGCGCGTGCGACGGCACCACGCAAAGCAGCAAGGACTTGCCGGCCACGGCGTCCTCCAAGTCGCGGGTGACCGCGACTTGCGCGGGAAGAACAATACCCGGCAGGTAGATTGAACTGGTTCGCTGTTCGGCGAGTTCGCGATAGCTCTCCGCCCCGTGGCACCAGAGCGTCGCCTGCTCCCCCTTGTCGGCCAGTAGCTTGGCCAGGGCGATGCCCCAGCCGCCGGCGCCGATAACCCCTATAGCCATAAAAACAGCCGACGATCGACGAAGGCGTCGCGCGCTGCGGCATGCCGCAAGCGCGGTCGTACCGGTTGGCCGAAACTACGCTTCTGCGTCCTCTTCCTCTTTTTCCGCGAGCCGCGCCAGCGAAACCACCCGCTCGCTCTCTTCGATGTCGATGAGACGCACGCCTTGAGTGTTGCGGCCGATGACGCGAATGTCCTTGACGCGCAGGCGAATGATCTTGCCTATGTTGGTGACGAGCATGAGCTGATCGTCTTCGGTGACTTGCTGAACCCCCACCACGCGGCCGGTCTTGTCGGTGGTCTTCATGGTGATAATGCCCTTGCCGCCGCGCGAGGTAACGCGGTATTCGTCCACGGCGGTGCGCTTGCCGAGGCCGTTTTCGGCGACGATAAGAATATCGGCGCCCAAGCTTAAAATTTCCATGCTCACCACGGTGTCGCCCGCGTCGAGCCGCATGCCGACCACGCCGTAGGTGCCGCGGCCGGTCGGGCGCACCTGCTCCTCTTTGAAACGAATCGATTGTCCGTCGGCGGTGGAAAGAATAATCTCCTGCTGGCCGTCGGTCAGGTGCACGCCGATGACCTCGTCTTTATCCTCCAAGGCGATGGCGCGGATGCCGTTGGCGCGCGGATTGGAGTACGACATCAGCTCGGTTTTTTTGATCAAGCCCTGCTTGGTGGCGAAAATCACGTAGCGCCCTTCTTGGAATTCCCGCACCGACAGGAAAGCGGAAACCTTTTCGCCCGGTTCGAGGTTGAGCAGATTGACGATCGGCTTGCCTTTCGCCGCCCGGCTCGCCTGGGGCAGCTCGTGGACCTTGATCCAGTAGACCTTGCCGACGGTGGTGAAGAACAGGATGTAGGCGTGCATCGAGGCGATGAAGAGCGACTCGACGAAGTCCTCCTCTTTCGTGGTCGTGCCGATTTTGCCCTTGCCGCCGCGCCGCTGCGCGCGGTAGAGGGTGACCGGGTTGCGTTTGATGTAACCCTCGTGGGAGATCGTCACCGCCATGTCTTAATCGACGATCATATCCTCGATGGAAATCGCCTCGGTGTGGGCGACAATCTGAGTTCTGCGGTCGTCGCCGTACTTCTCTTTGATCGCCTTGAGTTCCTCGACGATGATCCGGTAGATTTCCTTTTCGCTCGCCAGGATCGCTCTCAGGTTGGCGATCAGCTCCATGGTTTCTTGATGCTCTCGAAGAATCTTGTCGCGCTCCAGCCCCGTGAGCCGCTGCAGTCGCATCTCCAAGATCGCCTGCGCCTGAACTTCGGACAAGCCGAAGTCCCGGGTCAACCCCTGCTTGGCGCTCTGCGGGTCCGGGGAACTACGAATCAACTGGATGACCGCGTCGAGATGATCGAGGGCGATCTTCAAGCCTTCCAAGATATGGAGCCGCTCTTCGGCCTTGCGCAGATCGTAGGCGGTGCGCCGCGTCACCACCTCCTTGCGGTGGTCCAAAAAGGCTTTCAGCGCTTCTTTGAGATTGAGAGTCTTCGGCCGGCCGTCGACGATCGCCAGCATGTTGACGCCGAAGGATTCCTGCAACGGCGTGTGTTTGTAGAGCTGATTGATGATGATCTCGGCCACCGCGTCGCGCTTGAGCTCGATGACGATGCGCATTCCTTCGCGGTCCGACTCGTCGCGCAGGTCGGCGATCCCTTCGACTTTTTTCTCCTGCACCAGGCCGGCGATCTGCTCGATCAGCCGCCCCTTGGTGACCATGAAGGGAATTTCGCTGATGACGATTTGTTCCTTGCCGGTGCGCTTGACCGTCTCGGTAAAGACCTTGCCGCGCATTTGGAGAATGCCCCTGCCCTCGGTGTAGGCCTGCACGATAGGTTCAGTGCCGTGAATGAAACCGCCGGTGGGAAAATCCGGTCCGGGGATATGTTGCATCAATTGCGTGATGGTGATTTCCGGGTTTTCCACCAGCGCCACCAGTCCGTCCACGACTTCGTTCAAATTGTGCGGCGGGATATTGGTCGCCATGCCGACGGCGATGCCGGACGCGCCGTTGATCAGCAGATTGGGGATGCGCGACGGCAGCACCGAGGGCTCTTTCAACGAGTCGTCGTAATTGGGAATGAAGTCGACGGTCTCCTTCTCGATGTCCGCCAACAGCTCTTCGGCCATGCGCGCCATGCGGATTTCGGTGTAGCGCATCGCCGCGGGCGGATCGGGATCGATGGAACCGAAGTTGCCCTGGCCGTCGATCAGCGGATAGCGCAGGGAAAAATCCTGCACCAGCCGGACGATGGTGTCGTAAACCGCCGCGTCGCCGTGGGGATGATATTTACCGATGATATCGCCGACCAGCCGGGCGGACTTTTTGTACGGCTTGTCCGAGGTGTTGCCCATGTCGTACATCGCGTAGAGCGCGCGCCGATGCACCGGCTTGAGTCCGTCGCGCACGTCGGGCAGCGCGCGGCTGATGATCACGCTCATCGCGTAGTCCATGAAGGACTGGCGCATTTCGTCTTCGATGTAGACGGGAATTTTTTGCTGTTTTAGCGTCGCTTCCATATGGCTTTTAAGCTCTCGGCGATCAACTTCCGATTACGATCGGCACGTTGCCGCGGTGCCAGCTGAAGGCTTTTTTAGATGTCGAGATTCTTGACCGTCAGCGCATGCTCTTCGATAAACTTACGGCGCGGCTCGACTTCGTCGCCCATCAAGGTCGAGAAAATATCGTTGGCTTCCACCGCGTCTTCGACGCGCACTTGGAGCAGCACGCGGGTTTCGGGATTCATGGTGGTCTCCCAAAGTTGCTCCGGGTTCATCTCGCCGAGCCCTTTGTAGCGCTGAATGTATTGCCCCTTCTTGCCGCCTTCGAGAATGAAGTGCGCCAGCTCGCTGAAAGAGCGCAGCTTCTCCTGCCGCTCGCCGTTCTCGACCGCATAGGGCGGCGCCCCCGGACTCATCAGTTCGCCGAAAAAGCGCTTGAGCTCTTTGTATTCCACGCTGGTCAAAAAATCGCGGTCGATGACGGTATGAAGCCCGGTGCCGTTCGAGCGCGTGGAGCAAAGCAGCTTAAAGCAGCCGTGCTCGGGATCTTCCCGCCGCTCGCAAACCAGCGGCGCCTCGTCGGGCGCCACCAGGTTGACGAAGGTAACCAGGCGGGTCTGAAATTGTTCGAGGGCGTTTTCATCCTTGAGCGTTTCTTCGTTGAACTCCTGCTCGAGCAGCAGCGCTTCCAGGATCGTGCGGCTTTTTCTCTTCCTCACCGCGAGAGTCATCAACTTCTCCCAGCGCAGCACTTTCTTGATAAAGGTTTGCAGCGGTTGTCCCGCCAGGCCGTGGCCATTGGTCGATGTCCGCACCCGAATATCCTCGGTGCCGATCTCGATCAGGTAATCCTCCAGTCCGGTTTCGTCCTTGATGTAGCGCTCCTGCTTGCCCCGTTTGACTTTGTAAAGCGGGGGTTGGGCGATAAAAAGGTAGCCCTTCTCCACCAGATCGGGCATCTGCCGATAGAAAAAAGTCAGCAGCAAGGTGCGAATATGGGAGCCGTCGACATCCGCGTCGGTCATGATGATGATGGAGTGATAACGCAACTTCTCGACGTTATAGTCTTCTTTGACGCCAGTGCCCAAGGCGGAAATCATCAGGCGAATTTCTTGGGACGAAAGCATCTTGTCGAAACGCGCCTTCTCGACGTTGAGAATCTTTCCCTTGAGCGGCAGGATCGCCTGATTGCGCCGGTCGCGCCCCTGCTTGGCGGAGCCGCCGGCGGAATCGCCCTCGACCAGGTAAAGCTCGCTCAGCGCCGGGTCCCTTTCCTGACAATCGGCCAATTTGCCGGGCAGGGAGCCGGAGTCCAACACGCCTTTGCGCCGCGCCAGCTCCTTGGCCTTGCGCGTCGCTTCGCGCACGCGGGCCGCCTCGACGCCTTTCATGACGATTTTCTTGGCGTCGGTCGGGTGTTCACTCAGGTAATTGCCGAGTTTCTCGTTGACCAGCGCCTCGATGATCCCTTTGACTTCGCTGTTGCCCAGCTTGGTTTTGGTTTGTCCTTCGAATTGCGGCTCGGGCACCTTCGCGCTGATCACCGCCGTCAGCCCCTCGCGCACGTCTTCGCCCTGGAGGTTTTCGTCGTCCTTCTTCAGCTGTCCGCTATTCACCGCATAGGCGTTGATCGTACGCGTCAAGGCGGAGCGAAAACCGATCAGGTGCGTGCCGCCCTCGATGGTGTTGATGTTGTTGGCGAAGGAAAAGATGTTTTCCGTATAACCGTCGTTCCACTGCATGGCGATCTCGACCGCGACACCGTCTTTTTCCCCCTCGAAGTAGACCACCTTGGGATGAATGGGGGTTTTGGCGCGGTTCAAATGCTCGACGAAAGACAGCAAGCCGCCCTTGTAGAAAAACTCATGTTTTTTCTGGCTGCGCTCGTCCTCGATGGTGATGGTCACGCCGCGGTTCAAGAAGGCGAGTTCGCGAAGCCTTTGCGAAAGGATATCGAAGCTGAATTCGGTCGTCTCGAAAATTTGGCTATCGGGTTTAAAAGTCACCCGCGTGCCGCGCTCTTTCGATATGCCGATTTCTTTCAACTCCGCCTGCGGTACACCCCGTTGATACGCTTGCTGATAAACCTTGCCGTCGCGCTTGATTTCGACTTCCAGGTTTTCGGACAGCGCATTGACGACGGAGACGCCGACGCCGTGCAAGCCGCCGGAAACTTTGTAGGAAACTTTATCGAATTTGCCGCCGGCGTGGAGTTTCGTCAGCACGACTTCGGCCGCGGAAACTTTCTCGGTGGGATGCATGTCGACGGGAATGCCGCGGCCATTGTCCACCACCGTGACGCTGTTGTCGATATGGATCGTAATATCGATTTTGTCGCAGTGACCCGCCAAGGCTTCATCGATGGAGTTGTCCACGACCTCGTACACCAGGTGATGGAGACCCCGCTCGGCGGTGTCGCCGATGTACATTCCCGGTCGTTTTCTGACCGCTTCCAACCCCTCCAAAACCTTGATGTTGCCGGCAGTATATTCGGCTTGCTGCGAGAGTTTTAAATCAGCCATATTTGACCAATCGCGAGTTGTAAATTTTCCTTTTAAAGTTAACAGGTTAGATTGACTGGTGAATCTGATAAATAATATCGGAAAGCGGTGCAAATGTAAAGCAGGAAAAAGGACTCGCGCGTGACCCATTCGAGGGGCAGGACCATCGCCTACTCGCCCCTCCCATCATGCCAAGCCAGCCTCATTTTGATCGGCTGGCGATGTTGACAGATGGCATACACTAGGCGAAAAGAAAAGCCATGAAAGGCATTTTGGCTGCATTCAAGTTTCTCACCGGCGGTGGGCGATTCCAGCAAGATCAGACCCGTGCTGAACTCTTGGCGCTCTATTTTCCGCTCGTCGGCCTGGTCGGCGGTCTCGGACTGGTTTTTCTCAACCGGTTTTTGGAGCCTCGACTTGAATCCGAACTGCTCGCCGTGGTGTTGATCACGATCATGATCCTCGCGACCCGAGCTGTTCACTTGGATGGAACGCTCAAGACTTTTGCGGCGCTGGCCCCAGCAACGGATTCCGGCGCGGCGGATCGACCGGTCGGCATCTACGGTCTGCTGGCGGTGTTGTTGATCGTGCTTCTCAAAGTCCGCGCCGTCGAGGTGATCGGTGAAACGCGCGGCTTGAGTCTCTTGCTCACGCCGGCGTTGGCGCGCTGGTCGCTGGTTGTTTTTCTCTACGGTGCCGCGCCGGCGGCGGACGACACTGTCGCGGGCCTGGCGCGCAACGTCAAAGGATGGCACCTATTGGTAACGACGACCGCAATCTTGGCGCTGGCCGGTTACCTGCTGGGACGCACCGCACTATGGATCGGCTTGAGTCTGTCGCTCTTTTCCCTCCTGAGCCGCAGCTACCTGCGCTGGCGCTGCGGCGGCTATAGGTACGACAACCTCGGCGCGGTCATCGAACTGAGCGAGGCGTTGAGCCTCGTCCTTTTCGCGTCTCTATAGGAAATCGCGCGTCCAGGAACCATGCGTGGAACCCTTTAAGCCGCTCGCGCCGGTCATCCCGGTTTTTTTCCTCATCGGCGTCGGCTTTGTTTTTGCCCATTGGAAAAAGATCAACCTCGCCTCGGTGACCGAAATGATCGTTTACCTGGGCACTCCTTCACTGGTCTTCACTTCCCTCGCCGGTAAGCCACTTTATGCCGCAGACCTCGTTGTTCTTGTCAGCGGCATCCTGGCGATCTTCGCCGGCGTCGGGCTGTTGATCAGACTCTACTTCTGGTTGTTTCGCTTCAGCTCCCGCGGCTTCGCGCTGCCTGTGCTGTTCATGAACGCCGGCAATATGGGGATTCCGCTGGCGTTGTTCGCCTTCGGTCAAGCCGGCATGCAGCGAGCGACGCTCATGTTCGTCGTCATCACTTCGCTGCAATACACGCTGGGAATTTATATTTTGAACGGCCGCGGCAACTGGGCGGAAATTTTTCGCCTGCCGCTGCTTTACGCAACCCTCGCGGGATTATCGTTCAGTCTCTTCCAGATCAAGATTCCCGAACTCCTTTTTCAACCCCTCTCGCTGCTCGGCCAAGCCACGATACCGATTATGCTGGTGAGTCTCGGTTATCGCCTGCACGACGTCCAAGCCGTCCGCTGGGGCCATGCCCTGGGCGGAGCGTTGTTGCGCATCTGCGGCGGGACGCTGGCGGCTTATGGCGCGGTGCGTTTGATCGGCGCCCAAGATGTCAACCGGCAAGTGTTGCTCCTCTACGGTTGTCTGCCGGCCGCCGTGATTAATTTCGTCCTCACCGAAAAGTACGGCCAAGATCCAGAGCTCGCCGCGTCGATCGTTGTTCTCAGCACCCTCATCTCCGTCTTCACCATCCCGATGGTTTTCTGGTTAATCCTTTGATTCCGGTCCGATGAACGACGCAAGGGCGCTCGTTCTCGCCGAGAGCAAGATTGGCAGCGGGACTCTTACTCCGACGGTTGCAACGCGGCGAGATGCCGGGAACGCCCCCCAGACCGATGCCTTCGATTGGTCCACGGTGTCACGAATTACGAATCAACGATGCGAGGGCGAGCTGGCGCGGATCATCTATCGAAGCGACGCGGACGCCATCGTGATCTTGGAGGTCTTCAGCAAGAAGAGCGAGAGACGCCTCGATCGGTTATCGACGCATGCAAGCGGCGAATCAAGGAATATGACCATGCGTAAGGAAAAGAAAAAACGTCTGGAAGCGAAGGGATGGAAGATCGGCACTGCCAAGGATTTTCTCGGCCTCTCCCAAGAGGAGTCCGCCTACATCACCCTGGGCGCGTCGGACCGCGAACTGTCCAAGATCATCGCTACTCCCCCGCGCCGCGTGACCCTGATTAGATTTGGACAATAGACCTGGCTAGGACCGGCGTAATTTATTGATCGGACGGATTAAGTGAATGGAATAGCAGCGGCTGCGGGCGATTAGCGGCGGCTTTTTAGAGGTGAAACATGTGCTCTAAAAGAGTGATCGCAGGTCGCGGAGTGGGCGGAATACTGCCGGAGCACAGAGAAGCTTACGCGGATGATTTTGGCGGCGAAAGTGATGCGCTAAGGCCGGGAAACACCGTCTCTTGGGCGAAAAATTCTAAAAGTACTCAGCCATAGCGTGGTCCGACCGGTGGCTCGGTGGATCGGGTATTGGTTCCGGGGGGCGCTACGGTCGTGGCCTCCGGCGATCGGCTGCTTATCGCCGCCGCCGGCGCAAAAAAGGATTGGAGCGCGACGTTGCCGAACGCGTTGTAGCGTGAAGCCGCAACGAGATAACTGGATGCCAGTTGTTTTGCGTTCTGGCGCTGCCGCTTCTTTGCGTTACATTTAGCGCAACGACTGCCGCGAGATCAAAACAGCTTGTACTCATCGACCGCGGGGGGGGAAAGGACTGTTCTTTTGATGAGTTTTTACCTCTCCGGAACCGAAAACGAAGATATCGTTCGGTTGGCCGGAACTTTGTCTTGCGGCTCGCCATGATAGAATGTCCTGCGGTCGTAGCCTTGTGCCCAAAGAAGCCCGGCCATGAGCCGAACGATGCTTACAGCCAGCAAACCGATGAGAACCTGGCTCCTTCTCGCCGTGCCCTTAATTTTTCTGGGCGCGGCGGGTCATGGAGATGGTCTCAGCCATCTGCTTTTGGCTCTGGTCGTTTTGCTGCCAGCGGCGAAGCTCGCCGGCGCCTTGGCCGAGCGATGGGGCCAGCCGGCGGTATTGGGCGAGCTCGTTGCAGGACTGATTATCGGCAATCTCAGTTTATTGGGCTTTGGGGGTCTCGATTATCTAAAGAACGATTCCGGCCTGGACCTGCTGGCACAGCTCGGCGTCATTTTGCTGCTGTTTGAAATCGGTTTGGACGCGAGTCTAGCTGACCTCATGAAGGTCGGCGCCTCCTCATTTCTGGTGGCGACTATCGGAGTAGTGCTGCCTTTCGTTTTAGGTTGGTTCGCCAGCGCCTGGTTGCTGCCCGACCAATCGTACTACGTCCATACCTTTATCGGCGCGACTTTGTGCGCCACCAGCGTCGGCATTACCGCGCGGGTTCTGCAAGACATCGGCGCCATCGGCACGCGCGAAGCCAAGATAATTCTCGGCGCTTCGGTGATCGACGATATTCTCGGTCTGCTCATTCTCGCCGTGGTCTCAGGCATGATCGCCGGGGCGGATAAGGGCGTGCCGTTTTCGCTCGCGTCGGTCGGCTACCTCGTCGGCACCGCGGTTTTCTTTCTCGTCGGCGCGCTGCTGGTCGGGATCTGGCTCGTACCGCATATCTTCCGCCACGCGGCCAAAATCACCAGACGCGCTGTCGTCTTGTTCACCTTATCCCTAACACTTTGCTTCTTGCTTTCTTATCTTTCCGCATGGATCGGGTTGGCCCCCATTGTCGGCGCCTTTGCCGCGGGACTGATCCTGGAGCGCGTTCCCTTCGATAAGATTCTCCACGCCGAAGAGTTGTCGCCGGACAAGATGCTTCATCCGCTGTCGGCGTTTCTGGTGCCGCTTTTCTTCGTCCAAATGGGACTGAAGATCGACGTTGCCAGTCTGTTTCGCCTCGACGTTTTGGGGCTGGCGACCGTTTTAACCATCGCGGCCATCGTCGGCAAGCAAGCTTGCGGCCTGGGCGCGTTGGGGCGCAACCTGAGCCGGCTCGCCATCGGCATCGGCATGATTCCACGCGGCGAAGTGGGGCTCATCTTCGCCGGTATCGGCCTCACGCTCATGGTCGATGGCCGACGCATTCTCGACGAAGCGGTCTTCTCCGCGATCCTGATGATGGTGATCGTGACGACGCTGGTGACACCGCCGTTACTCCAGTGGAGCTTTGCGCGCGTCGCCCATAAGCGTTAAGCGAGCTTCGCGCCGGGTAGTCGTTGGTGGCCAAGCGCATCGAACAGATCGAGTCGGCCGACATCGTCGTCGGTGAACTTGCTACCGGGGCTCGGTGGGGCGAGTATTACGCAGTTAACCAAAGGAGGCGCTTATGTACTTGCGCACGTTACTGATCGTGGTGGTATTGGGAACGCTGATTCTGTTTGCGGCGCTCAACTGGCCGGCTTTCGTGAGCCCGTTCAAGCTATCGGTAGTTTTTACGACCGTGGAAGCGCCGCTCGGGCTTGTCCTGCTCGGGATCGTCGGACTGCTGACGCTGCTGTTTCTCATTTACCTCGTGTTTCTTCAGTCCTCGTCGCTGCTGGAAAGCCGGCGCCAAGCACGGGAACTGCAAAATCAACGTGAAGTCGCCGAACAAGCCGAAGCGTCGCGCTTCAGTCAGCTGCGTATTTACCTCGAAGGCGAATTGAAAGAACTCGCGGAGCAAAACGACACGATGCGGACCGGCGTGCTTGCCAGATTGGATCAGCTGGAGCGGGAGCTGCGCTCGACGGTGGAACAATCCGTTAATTCCCTCGCTGCCTACATCGGCGAGATCGAGGACAAACTCGAAAAAGCGGGCGCCGGATCATCTTAGTTTAGCCGCCAACCCATTGTCGACGCAGATATCCGCGCGACGAAGCGGTCTTCTCCGCGATCCTCATCATGGTGATGATGACGACTCTGGTGACACCGCCGCTGTTGCAGTGGAGCTTTGGGCGCAGGGCGCGCCGGGGGTAATTATTTTTTGCCCTTTGGTCGTGACATGCGATTTTAAATGGTATGATCTCGCAAGTTTAACTGCACTGATCTACGCTCCATTTCTATGCTTCGGAAGTCTGACGAGGACCAACGATGGAAGCCTTTCACTTCTTCACAAAACTCGATCAAACCTTGCTCCTGGGCTTGCGCGCCAGGACGATTGCGGAGCTGTTGACGGGTATCCGCTCGGTTCCGGACGCTTCGATTTACTTTCACACCCATCGTTTTTTGCAGCAGCATCATTTCCTATCACCGGAGCCGCCGAATGATTTTGCCTACTGGGTCACCAACGTTCTGAGCGACGATGCCTTGGCCGAACGGCTGTGGAGCGTGGATCCCGTACGGTTCGAGGGTATTTCCGGGCTCAGGGAAACATTGATCGGCGTTTTGGAGAGCCATCTGGCCTCGACCGAACGAAGAATCGAATGTGCCGCCGGCGAGGAATTCCACTTCATGGCCTGCAAAACCTTTGTCTTGCCGACGGGGCACAGCGCGCGCACGCTTGGCGAGTTTGCGGAGCAGATGGGCCAGGTAACCATCAACAGCGTTTATTTCCACATGTTCGATGCGAAAATGCGCTTGAAGTCGGGCGAAAACGATTTCTCGCGCTGGTTTCGCGACCAGGGCAAAACGGCGCTGGCAATCGAAATCCGGCGCCTCGATCCTTATTCATACACGCTCGACGGACTGCGGCGACAAATCGTCGCGTTGGTAAAAAAATATGATTCGCATTGAGGACTATATTCCGATTGTCGGCCAGGCCACGGTCGACGAGCTCGGTTTGCTCGCCGACCGGCTCCGGGGCAAAACGATTCAGAACATCAATTCCACCGCGGTCGGAGGCGGCGTCGCGGAGATTTTGTCCCGGATGATTCCGCTCTTGGGTCAATTGGGCGTCAGCGCCGCTTGGGACGTCATCAAAGGCGACGAGAAGTTCTTCGAGATCACCAAAAAATTCCACAACGGATTGCACGGCGTGCCGGTCGAAATCGACGACGGGGAATACGCCCATTTTCTCGAGGTGAACCGTTACAACGCGGAGCAAATTCGCTTCGGCGACATTGTGTTTGTTCATGACCCCCAGCCGATCGCGTTGGTGGAAAAACGCGGCGCGATCGGCAAAAACTGGCTGTGGCGGTGCCATATCGATTTTTCCCGGCCGGATCCGAAAATTTGGGAATTCCTGCGGCAATTCATCCCGCGATATAATGCGGCGGTGTTTTCCGCGCCGGCCTTTTCGCAGAAACTGCCGATCCCGCAGATCCTGATCGCACCTTCCATCGATCCGCTTAGCGATAAGAACAAGGAATTGGACGAAGCGACGATCGATGCAGTGTTTGCCCGCTTTGGCATCGACCGGTCGAGGCCGGTGGTCACACAGATTTCGCGGTTCGATTACCTCAAGGATCCTGTTGGAGTCATCAAGGCATATAAGCTGGCCAAACAGCGCGTCGACATGCAGTTGGTGGTCGCCGGCGGCGGCGCGACCGACGATCCCGAGGGGCCGATCATTATGGAAGAGGTTCGCCGGGAAGCGGAAAAAGATAAAGACATTTTCGTGCTCTTTCTTCCCCCCGCCAGCGACATCGAGATCAACGCGTTGCAGCGCGGCTCGACGGTTATTTTGCAAAAGTCGTTAAAGGAAGGTTTCGGGTTGACCGTCAGCGAGGCATTGTGGAAGGGCAAACCCACCATCGCCGGGGCGGTCGGCGGCATACCGCTACAGATCGCCCACAAATATTCGGGGATCCTGACTCATTCCATCGAGGGAACGGCGCAATGGATCAAGCAATTAATCAGCGCACCCGAATACGCGCGCAGGCTCGGTATCAACGGAAAAGAGCATATACGAAATAATTTTCTCATCACCCGACACATCAAGGACTATCTGTTACTTTTTCTGTCCCTTTTTCATGAGGGTGACGTGGTTTATCTGTGATGGAGCTGGCGGCGCAACCAAATCAGCAACTGGACCTGGGCGGGCGCAGATTGGTGATCGTTTCCAATCGCCTGCCTTTCAATGTCAGCGTGGACGGCGACCGTATTAGGTATCATCCCAGCACCGGCGGGCTGGTCACCGGCCTCGCTTCCTTCAGGGAAGCCCAAAAAAAAGCATCGGCTCTTCCGCCGGAGCATCTTTGGATCGGCTGGCCCGGCACCAGCATCAGTGGTCCGCTGCGCGAGCAGGTCATCGAGGAATCCCTCAGCCGCTATCAGTCTTATCCCGTTTTTCTTTCTGAAGCGCAGATGGAGCAATTCTATCTAGGCTTCTGCAATGCGACGATCTGGCCTTTGTTTCATTATTTTCCTTCTTATGCGCTCTATCAGCCGCCGTTTTGGCAGCAGTACAAAGAGATTAATCAGCTTTTCGCCGATGCGCTGGACGCCATTCTGAGACCGGACGACATCGTTTGGATTCACGACTATCATTTGATGTTGTTGCCCCGATTATTGAAATTACGTCGCCGTCAACTATCCCTCGGGTTCTTTTTGCATATTCCATTTCCTTCCTTCGAGGTCTTTCGCCTTCTGCCGGGGCCGTGGCGGCGTGAGATCCTGGAAGGACTACTGGGAGCCGACCTGATCGGCTTTCACACCTATGAGTACACACACCATTTCCTGCAATCCGCGTTGCGTATTCTCGGCTACGAACACCAACTCGGCCAAATTCTGACGGCGGATCATGTAGTCAAAGTTGATACCTTTCCGATGGGAATCGATGTCGACAAGTTCGCAGGCGCCATGACCGAGCCCGATACCGCGCGCGAAACTCAAGAGCTTAGGAGCGCGCTCACCGGAGTCAAATTGATTTTGTCGGTGGATCGGTTGGATTATTCCAAGGGTATTTTGAACCGGTTGGAGGGGTACGAACTGTTTTTAGAAACCAATCCCGAATATCACGGCAAGGTCGCGCTCTTGATGGTGGTCGTGCCGTCGCGCATCGGCGTCGTGCAATACGAGCTCATGAAGCGGCAAATTGAAGAACTCGTCGGCAAGATCAACGGTCGTTTTGGGAGAGTGGGCTGGACGCCGGTGGTCTATCAATACCGTCATGTTCCGTTCACGTCCTTGGCCGCGCTGTACGCCGTCGGTGATGTTTGCCTGGTTACGCCGCTTAGGGACGGCATGAACCTCGTCGCGAAAGAGTATTTGGCGACAAGGTGTGATGGCACGGGGGTCCTGATCCTGAGCGAGATGGCGGGTGCCGCCAAGGAGTTGCCGGAAGCGATCATCGTCAATCCCAATAACCGAGCGGAAATCGCCGCGGCCTTAAAGGAAGCGCTCGAAACCTCGGGAGAGGAGCAGCAAAAACGTAACCGCGCCATGCAGCGCCGCTTGCGGCGTTATAACGTGACCCGTTGGGCTAATGATTTCCTGGGTACGCTCATGGGCATGCGAGAAATACAGAATCGCATTGAATCCAAGCTACTCTCACCGACCGCGAGGAGCGAAGTTATTGCACGCTACAAAATGAGCCGGCGTCGGCTGTTGTTGATCGATTACGACGGTACGCTGGCGCTGCTGGTGCGCCACCCGGCGATGGCTGTACCGGACGCCACGCGGATTGAACTCCTTGAACAGCTGGCTGCCGACCCAAAAAACTGCATCGTCATCACCAGTGGACGGGACCGCCACACCCTGGAGGGATGGTTCGGTCATTTGCCGCTCGGTCTGGTTGCGGAGCACGGCGCGTGGCTTAAATCGGCCGGCCAATCGTGGCAACGGGCCAGAACGGCAACGGGCGAGTGGAAGCAAAAGTTGCTTCCCATACTCGAAACCTACGCGGATCGATTGCCGGGCAGTTTTGTCGAAGAGAAGGAAGAATCAGTCGCTTGGCATTACCGCATGGCCGATCCCGAGCAAGGAAGACTGTGCGCCCCTGAACTGATCGACCACCTTCTGAATTTAACCGCAAAAACCGATCTGCAGGTGGTTCCGGGAAATAAGGCGGTCGAGATTCGCCGGGCAGGTGTGGACAAGGGAACTGCCGCCGCCTTTTGGTTGAGCAACAAGTATGATTTCATCCTCGGCATCGGCGATGACACCACGGACGAGGACCTATTCAAATCCCTGCCGGCCTCGGCGGTATCGATTCGCGTCGGCATTTCGGGAACACAGGCGCAATACAACATTCGCAATTGCGCCGACGTGATCGAGCTGCTGCGTTCCCTCGCCGGGATGCCGGAGCTGGCATCGCTATCGGAGTAATCAACCAGTCGCCTTGCAGAATAATTGACAGCCATAGTGCGGATCTCAGCGACGGACCAAAGGGTTCAAAGAGCCCGGGCATAAGGTGCATCGGAACAAAAAATCACCGCCGGCTTTACCAACGATCATCCGGTTTAGGTTACAGCAATCCCAGCCCCAATAGCACCGCCGTTCCTGCCATGATGATCAGCCCGAGCGGCACGCCGAGCTTGGCCCATTCGGTGCTTTTGATGCGCAGCGCGTGGGCCGAGATGATGTTGGGAATGTTCCCAGGGATCAGCATGCCGCCGGAGATCAGCAAACCGAGCAGCGCGCTTTTGATCTGAGCCTCGGTTAGGGAAGGGCCGATTTCGGCAGCCGCGAGGGTAGCGTTGTCGAGGATGGCCGAAACCATGTTTACCCAGAAGAGAATCTGCGATGGCAGCTTGAGAAGATAGGTATCGATGATGGGCTTGAAACCGGCGCCGAGAAAGATCAGCGCCATGACGAAGATATAAACTTTACCCGCCCTGATGAAAACCCCGCTGAGCTTTTCTTCTTCCTCTTCCGCAGCCAAGGATTCTTCGGTGTCCTCTGCGCTTTGACGAACGAAGAAAATTCCCACGATACCCAGAACCACGACCGCCGGCAGGACATATGCCGCCAGCAGTTTGAATAAATAGTAGAAGCCGGCGTGATAGGGCTCCCCGCCTAACTTCGACACGACGATGGTCGATAACGGTTCTCCCAGCGGGGTTAAGGCGGCGCCGAGACCGATCGCGAAGCAGGCGATAATCGTCAGATTCACCTCGGCGTGGCGGTGCAGCGGCAGCACGGTGATGAATTCGACGAGGAGAAGCGCGGCGATGATCGCCGAGATCACGCTGGAGAGCAGCCCGAGGATGATAATTCCTGCGCAGACGATCGCCGAAAGCGGCACGGTGATCAGCACGCGGCGCATGCCGTGGTCGAGATATTTTCGTAAGTAATGAAACAGCACGCCGGCGATCAGCACCGCGAGCGTGATATTGACCGGCGCGACAAACCCCTCGTGGATGACCTCGGCGCTCCAGGCGTTGGAGAGGCTCGCGCTCGCCACACCCATGACGAACAGAAACGCTTCCAGGTTCGCCTCGATCATTTTGTTAAAGAACGGTCCGACCAGCACGACGACAAAAATCAGCGACAACCCGATCGTCAACATGGCGCTCTCCATCATGCCGTTCTATGACATTGGACACGATAAGAAGCAACGGCGAGGCATGCCAAAAGCCAAATCGAAATCATGTGGAAATTTTACTCAAGCATTGATAAGGTGCGGAAAAATTAACCTGGGGAGCGATCTATGAATTTTAGAGCCATTTTACAACGGATGATTTTGGCGGGGGCGCTGGTGGCCATGATCGCGCCGCGGGCGGCGGCCCAGGAAATGAGCTTGCGCGCGGTCTACAACGCCGTCAGCGGTGTCATGTCGCCTATTTGGGTTGCCCAAGACGCAGGTCTTTTCGTCAAGCAGGGCGTCGCCGTTGATCTGAAATATTTGGCCGCCACCACGGCCGTGCAGGGTATGGTTGGCGGCGGCGAGGATGTGGGTTTGGTCGGCAATCAAGGGATTGATGCCAGGTTGGAAGGAGCCGACTTGACGTACATAGCCAGCTGTCTGCCGGTGTTTGTCTTCCAGCTCTACGCCCGGCCGGAAATAAAGTCGCTGGCGGACCTTAAAGGCAAAGTGGTCGCCGTCACCCAACCCGCGGCTTCGACCGACTACGCCATGCGCATCGTTCTCAAGCGCAACGGATTAGAACCGGACAAGGATGTGCGAATCTTGTATGCGCAGGATATGACCAACGTACTGAACTCCGTGAGTGTGGGTAACGCCGTCGCGGGCATCATGTCGGCACCGACTTCATTGAGAGCCAAAGCCGCCGGCAACAAAATGCTAGTCAATATCACCGACCTCAAAGTTCCGTTTCTGTTTACCGGCATGCTTTCCTCGCCCAAGGTCATACGCGAAAAAAACGAGGCGCTGACGCGTTTTCTGCGCGCTTACATCGAAGCGATGGCGGTGATCCGCAAAGACAAGGAAACCACCCTCAAGTCGCTGGGCAAGTTTCTCAAGACCAACGACCGCGAAGTGCTTGAATCGGTCTACGAGGAGTACCGGGACGTTTTTCCGGCGGCGCCGTTGATGACCGCGGCGGAAATCCAGGCGGTGCTGGAGGTCGCCAAGAGCCCCAAGGCGAAGCAGATGAAGCCCACCGATTTCTTCGACAATTCCATCGTCCAGAAGATCCAGGCGTCGGGCTTCGTCGAACAGGTGAACAAGAAGTAAACAAAAGCGCCCGCGGCGCGGCCGGTCCGAGCGGCACGCGAACCTAACAGGTTGCTGAAAAACTCGGTTGCAGGCTGCTCAAAAAGATCTCAGAGGCGAGGCGCGCGAAACATCGACGAGCGGAGGCGTACTTAGCGAGTACGTTGGAGCGAGGCGATGGAGCGCAAGTATCGTAACGCCCGCCATTGGCGGGCTGTGGCATATGAGTCTTTTTCAGCAGCCTGCTAGGGTTTTTTCGCCAGCGCCAGGAGCTCGCGGTAAAAACCGCTTTTTTCCAGCCGCTGGGCCGGCGCTTCGTCGACCACGTCTTCCATCCGGACGTTTTTGACTTTCGGGTTACCGAGCGCCAGCAAGCGGTGCATGTTGGCGATGCCGGGCACGTTGGGCTTGATGTCCAGAGAATACATCCACTGCAGCGACTGATAGCCGGCCTCGGCGTCCGAGAGATTTTGCAGCCGCTGGTTTTTCATCAGAGAGCGGAGCACGATTTCCTTGTTCGCGCCCTTGTGAATAAACGCGATCGACTCGGCGAAGCCGCGCATCAGCCCGTCGATGATCTGCGGGTTCTGCCGGAGGTAAGAACGGCGCGTCGCCGGCGCAAGCCCCTGGTAGGGAATCGGCGCCTTGGCCATGTCCAGAAGCAAGGGGAAGCCTTTATCCTTGAGCGGTTTGCTGTAGCCGTAGGTGAGATAAGCCGCCTCGATGTTGCCGGCAAAGAGCGCCTGGGCGAGCACCGGCGTATCGCCGATGACGAGAACCGTGATCTTGTCGCGGTTCGGCTCCAATCCCAGATATTCGATGGCGAGCATGGAGTTCGACCAGGTGCCGCCGCCGATGCTCTGGACGCCGAGCCGTTTGCCCTTCAAATCTTCGGGCGCGCGGATCGTGCGCCCGCCCATGAAATCGCCTTCGGCCATATTGATGATGCCGCCGAAGAAAGCAGCGTCCATGCCGCTCGCCCCCGCGCTGACCACCGATCCCGGAATCGTGTAGGCGATCTGAATGTCCCCCGAAGCCAGCGCCGCCATGGTCTGCGGCCCGCTGCGAATCGCAATCACTTCGACGTTCACCCCATGCTTGCGGAAGAATCCTTGCTCGGCGCCGACCCACATAACGGCGATCTTTTCGCTGAAAGCGCCGTGGGCGATGCGCACCAGCGGTAGTTCGGCCGCCTGCGGGTTGGCGAAGAGCGCCGGGAAGAAGGCGATAACCGAGAGCGCGCAAAAGATCATCGTGCGCAAGTATCCTCGAATCATGGTGCCGACCTTTCTTTTTCCGCAAGAGTTTTTCACTGGACTTTGTTCAGCTCGGCGAAAAAGCCGCTTTTGTCCAATTCCTGCACGTAACGAATGTCGACGAAGTCTTCCGGTTTGGCGCTCTTCGCTTTGGGATTGCGCGCTTCGCTGGCTTTGAGGATCGTCGCCAAGCCGGGCAGCGCCGGGTAGGGCGGCAAGGTGAAATTCTGCTTGACGATCCAGTTATAGCTTTCGTCGAGGAGTTCGCGGTCGTCGCTCCTGAAATATTTCGCCAGCACCTTTATGGCGAAGTTGGCGTCCCGTTTCGCCAAAACCACGCCCTCGGCTTGCGCCATGAGAAAGCGGCGCACGATGGGGGCGTTGTTGCGCAGGAAAGCGCGCGTCGCGACCATGCCGTTGAAGGGAAAGTTCGCTTCCAGCTTCGACACGTCGAGAAGCTCGCGCAGGCCGAGCTTGCGCGCGCGGATCGTCGCCGGCGCGGTCAGGGCGACCGCCTGGATGCGATTGGTATTGAGCGCGGAAACGCTTTCGGCGGGGCCGCCGGTTTGGAGGATGGTGATATCTTTCTCGGCTTGGAGGCCGAATTTGGCCGCGGCGAAGCGCGCGGCGAAGTCCGAATTGGCGCCGTAGCGCGTCACGCCGATCGCTTTGCCTCTGAGATCGGCGAAGGTTTGAATCTCGGGCCGGCTGTAAATGAAGTAGACGAAATTGCGAATCATGGTCGTGATGATCGTCAGATCGCCGCCGGCGAGGTTCGAATCGACCACTGCGGCGGCGCCGATCTGGCTGAAGGCGATTTCGCCGGCGAGCATCGTGCTCACGACCAGGGAGCTGCCCGACAGCCGGATCAACTCCACCGCCAGCCCATGCTTTTCATACAGCCCCGCCTCCTTGGCGAACCAGAGCGCCGCCTCGGTGGCCGAATCCGAAGCGCGCGCCACGCGGATCTTGTCGAGCGGCTGCGCGGCGGTTTGGCGGGAAAGTACGAGGGCGATCAACAGGGATGCCAGTTTGACGGACCTCTTGATTTGCACGATCGGTCCTCCTTCGTTTCAACCTTTCGATCGTTCCCGGAGCGGCGAATGGCGTAAGATAGGAAAACCCGTAGACGGCGTCAAGCTTTTTCGGCGGGGCGGCCAAAGGGCGAGCTTGACAGGGGCGGCGGGCGAAAGATAGGAGTGCGCCATCGGGTGGAGGGAGGAACTTATGGCCACGCTTCCCGCCGAGATGACGCGCGTCGGTCACCGGAAACTTAAACGCCTTGTCGCCTTGTCTTTCGAAAAGCTCGGCGTGCCCCAAGAGGAAGCGGAAATCGCCGCGGACGCTTTGGTCCAGGCCGATCTGCGCGGCGTCGATACCCACGGCGTGATCCGCTTCAATCCGCATAGTTGGTACGTGAAGTGGCTGCGCGACGGCGCCATGAACCCCAGAGCCAATCTCCGGTTGATCGCCGAAACCGCGGCGTCGGCGCTGCTCGACGGCGAGCGCGGCATCGGCATGGTCGTCGGTCACCGGGCGATGGAGCTGGCGATTCGCAAGGCCAAGGAAACCGGCGCCGCCGTGATCGGCGTGCGCAACAGCCGCCATTTCGGCATGTCGGCTTATTATGCGATGCGGGCGCTGCCGCACGACATGATCGGCATCGCCATGACCAACGCCAGCCGGCAGGTAGTGCCGACCTTCGGCCGGGAAGCGCGCTTCGGCACCAATCCCCTGTGCTTTGCCGTGCCGGCGGATAAAGAGCTGCCGTTCGTTCTCGACATGGCGACGACCACGGCGGCGGCCGGCAAGCTGGAGCTGGCGGCGCGGCTGGGGAAATCCATCCCGCCGGGCTGGGCGTTGAACGAAAAGGCCGAGGCGACGACGGACCCGCGCGCGGCGCAGAAAGGGCGCCGTCTGTTGCCCCTGGGCGGCAGCCGCGAGGGCGGCAGCCATAAAGGTTACGGCCTGGCGATTCTCGTGGAAATACTCTGCGGCGTGCTCACCGGCACGGTTACCGCGCTCAACGCCAACCAAGATCCGCGCGGCCATTTCTTCGGCGCGATCCGCATCGACGCCTTTCGGCCTGTGGCGGAATTCAAGCACGACATGGACCGGCTGATTCGCGAGTTGAAAGGGACGCCGCCCATCGACGGCCAAGAGCGAGTCTACGTGGCAGGAGAAATAGAATTCGAGACGGCCAAGGAGCGAGCGGCGAAGGGAATTCCCCTGCTCGGTTCCGTGCTCAAGGGTTTGCGAGAAGTGAGCGCCGAGCTGGGCGTGCCTTACGACCTGGAATAGCCCGGAGCGGCGCTTTTACTTGTACAGCCCCGATGCCACTACCTCTTTCACAAACCTATCGTCGATAAACTGATCCCACTTCGCCCCTTTGGCCTTGGGATTTTCCGACACCGCGAGCACCGCTTCGATAGCGGTTTGCGATGGCGAGGGAATTCGCTCCCAGGCATTCTCATAGGCGTCGAGCGCTTCGTTCAGTTGGGCGGGGTCGGCGATTTTCGTGTACTTGGCCATGACTTGCAGTGTCTCCGCCCGGTTTTTCCGCATGTATTCCAGTCCTTCCGCCGCGCTGCGGATAAAGCGGCGCACGGTGTCCGGATTGGCATTGATGTAGGAACGGCTCGTGCCAATCGAATGCTGCACAAAAGGCAATTTCAGCGCCGTGACGTTGACCAGCTCCTTGAGGCCGAAATTGCGCGCCGTGAGCGTGCTCGGCGCGGTGATCAGCGCGGCGTCGATCACGCCTTCTTTGAGCGCGGCTACCAAGGCGGGCAGCTCTTTGAGGTAGGTGAATTTCACATTAACGTCGGGCGCAAGACCGTTTTGTTTGATCAACAGGCGGCCGGCGATGTCGGTCGGCGTGCCTTTGTTGGTCGCGCCGATGGTTTTGCCCGCCAACCCTTTCACGCCGTTGATTTCCGGTTTGCCGTACAACGAAAGAACAAAGCTGTTGAGCGGGCAGAGGATGTAAACCGTATCGGCGCCGGCGAGGCTCGCCTCCAAAATCTGCGGCCCGGCGGTGACGAACTGCACTTTGCCGCCGACCAAAGCCTGGACCGCCTGGTTCGTCGGTATATGCGTGAGATCGATATTGACGCCGTTTTTCTTGAAGAACCCTTTTTCCTGCGCCATCCATAGATAAACCGGATCGGTGGAGATAACGCCGTAGACCGCCGTGGCTTGGGGGAGCGGATCGGCGGGATGCGCCGGCTTTTCGCCGACGAGAAAAAACGACAACGCAACGACGAAAAACCATCTACCTGTCCAATGTGCGCGCCTCATAGGAAAGCTCCTGGGTCAATCATGTCTCGGTATTTAAAAACTGCCGCGGCCGATGATGACTTCCTGAATCACTACATCTTTGATCGGCCGGTCGCGCAGATCGCGCGGCACGTTGATGATGGCGTCGACGACGCTCTGGCCCTTGACGACTGCGCCGAAAACACTGTGCTTGCCGTCGAGCCAGGGAGCGGGCTTCTGTGTGATGAAGAACTGGCTGCCGTTGGTATTCGGTCCGGCGTTGGCCATGGAGAGCATGCCGGGCTTGGAATGCTTTAAGTCGGGATGAAACTCGTCTTCAAAGCGATAGCCCGGCCCGCCGGTGCCGTTGCCCAGCGGATCGCCGCCCTGGATCATAAAGCCGGGAATGACCCGGTGAAAGATCGTGCCGTTATATAAAGGACGCTTCACCTTCTCCCGCGTCTTGGGATCGGTCCATTCCTTTGTCCCGGAGGCGAGATCGACGAAGTTGGCGACGGTCTTGGGCGCCTTGTCGTCGAAGAGCTGGATGACAATCTCACCCATGCTGGTTTTCAAGGTCGCGTAGAGCGGCCCTTTTTTCTCGGGCGGTTCGGCGGCGAAGCAAACCGAGGCGACGGTTGCCGCCAACGTTGCAGCGATCCAAAATGTCTTCAGCATCGTTTCTCCTTATCTGAGTCCCAGTTCCGCCATCACTTCGTTGACGAATCGGAGGTCCATATATTCGCGGACTGGCCGTTTCGGTTTCACGTTGAGAGCCACCGCCTGCCAGTGGGCCATCAGCTCGACGCCTTTTTCCGTGGGCACGGGTTGCAAGGATTCCTTGACCAAATTGTACGCATCCACCGAAACATCGCGCTCCATGCGCCAATGCTTCATCATGGTCTGAATCGCGTCTTCGGGATAGTCCCGGCTGTGAATGACGCCGCGCACGATGGCGCGCACCATTCTTTTAACGAACTGGGGATTCTCCCGGACGGTTTTTCCCGTGGCGGCGAGCCCGCTGAACGAAGTGTCCTTGAAGACGTCGGCGAGATTGACCAGCCGTTTGAAACCCGCTTTGACCGCGATGTAGTCGGAAGGGGGGGCCAGCAGGGCTCCTTGGATGATGCCCTGTTGCATGGCGGCGATCTTCGGCTGGCTGCCGGGTATGCTGACATATTGAACGTCCTTATCGGGGTTCATTTTGTTCATTTCCAACAGCGCCTTGGTGCCGGAGAAAGTTGAGCCGCCGAAGCTCACGCCGATCTTTTTGCCTTTGAGATCGGTGATTTTTTGAATGTCCGGGGTAACGATCATCGAAAAAGTCGGCCGGCCGATCATCTGCGCCAGCAAAATGATGTCGCTGCCTTCCCAGATCGACGGCATCTGCGGCCCCACCGAAAAAATGAAATGAATCTGGTTGCCGAGCAGCGCCTGCACGGCGGTGACGGCGCTGCGCACGGAAATCAGCTCGGCGTCCAGTCCTTCGCGCTTATAGAAACCCTTTTCCAGGGAGACGAACGCCGGCATGAACTGGACGTTGGCGGACGGATAAGCCCCGCGCACCGGTTCAGCCCGGCTTTCCCCCACATTGAAGATCATCAGCGATGTCAGAATGATTAGGACCAGTCTCATAGTTTCTCCTCCTGATTTCTCTAGCGCGACTCCGACTTGAGTTCTTCGATTAATGAGAGATCGAAAAACTTATAGGGTGGAATGGACAAGAACGCAGGGTCCTCATAGCTCATGGTTTTGAGCACATTGACGATCGACTCCTCGGTGGGAAACAAATCGGGCCGGGCGTCCGCCCGCATGATCCGGTACGAATATTCCAAACTTTCTTGATCGTCGATTTTCAAAACCTGCGACATGACGGCGAGCGTCGTAGCTTTATCCGCGATCATCAAGCGCACTGAATCCGCAAGCCCCCGGAGATAATTTTTCACGAGATCGCGGTTTTTCGCCATAAAGGATCTGCGTGTCAAGTTGATGCCCAGCATATATTCCAGGGGCACTGCAATCACCGTGAGGCCGAGCTTCTCGGCATGGCGCCCTTGCAACGACGATATCAAGGTCGCATCGAGGTTGCCGGAGACCACCGCGGCGAGGCGAACGGCGGAGCCGCCGGAAAGCGGCACGATTTGGGCATCGGTGCGGGGGTCCAGGCCGGCCTTGGCCAGCATGAAGCGGATGAAGGCATCGGCCCGGCCGCCGGCACCGCTGGAGGCGATTTTCTTGCCCTTTAAGTCTTTGAGTTCTTTGATTTTGAGCCTGCTGCCGAGACTGTAAGGAGAAGCATTATTCCAAGAAGCGATGCCGACGCCATCCAACCCCTGCTTGCCCAAGTAAAAAAGCCCCGTCGTGCTCGAGGTGAGGAACTGCACGCTGTCGGACATCAGCGCCTGCATGTTCATCTGCTCGTTGCGCGTGGCGATCACTTCGACCCTGAGACCATACTTGGCGAAGACACCCTTTTTCGCGCCGAGATAAATGGGCAACGCGCCGGTGAGCGCGCCCGGTGTGGCCACTCGCAGCAGGGTTTGCGCGGAGAGCGGGCCGGCGCCGAGCAGCAGGGAAAGAAAAACAAAAAAAATCGCTTTTCTCCAATAGGTCATAGCCACCCTCCTCGCCTAAGCTAATCAAAGCCCGCGCAGCGGTCAAGGATTCACGTGAAAAATTTCCCCGGCCCGGAATGCGCCGCTGTTCCTCTGGCGATTTTTCACGGCGGGGCTATAATAACGCCGGTCTCGGAAGTTTCGCTTTGACGGTCTGGAGGAGCACATGGCCAGAGATCTCAAAGAGGATTTTTTCCGCCTCGACGGCGCCTGGGCGTCGTTCGAACTCATGTCTATTCGCAGACGCGAGGATTACTTAAAACCCTTTCGTGTCCTGCGTTGTAAAATCGACGATCAAGTCGACTTCCAGGCGCCCGAAGGGATCAGGAGCGCCACCGAAGCGACGGTGTCGATCGAGATCTTCGGCGAGGAAGAGTTGGCCGCCGCCAGCGGCGGCGGCCCGGTTCATGCCGTCGATAACGCCATGCGCAAGATCCTGGAAAAGCATTACCCGCAGCTCTCGGAGGTCAAACTCGAAGAATTCGATGTTCGTTTGCTGCATCATGGCGTGGCCCGCGACGACGACGAGAACGGCGCCGGCGCCCTGGTGCGCGTGTTGGCGATTTTTTCCGACGGCGGAGAACGCTGGGGAACCGTCGGCGTCGCCGTCGATATCCTGCAGGCCAGCGTCGAATGCATCATCGATGGCCTGGAATGGAAACTGCGCGGCGAGCATAAACACTAAATCCCGCCTAAGCAGGGTCGGCCATGCCGACATCCGCCAGGCCCGATGATCATCCCTCTCCATCGCTATCTTGCCTTGCTGCCGGTCGCTCTGTTATGCGGCTGCCCGATGGAAGAAAAAATAATCTTCCAACCGGAAACTCGCCTTCATGAAACTCCCCGGGACGTCGGTTTGCCCTTCGACGATGTTTACTTTTTTACCGCGGACGGCGTTCGGCTCAATGGTTGGTTCGTCCCGCGCCGCGAGGCAACTTCGACCCTGCTATGGTTTCACGGCAACGCCGGCAACATCAGCCATCGGCTGGAAAATCTCAAGCTGCTGCACGATAAGATCAAGGTGAACGTCTTTATTTTCGACTACCGCGGCTACGGCCAGAGCGGCGGAACCGTCTCCGAAGAGGGCACCTACCGCGATGGCGCGGCCGCCATCGAATTCTTGCGCGAGCGCTATGGCGTCGCGTGAACAGTTTGGTCCTCTTTGGCCGTTCGTTGGGCGCGGCGGTGGCCGTGGAAATGGCCGCGCGGGTGCAAAGTTTGGCGCTGATTTTGGAAACTCCCTTCGCCTCGATCCGCCAGCTGGCGCGCGATAAGTTACCGTTCCTGCCCATCGGCCCGCTGCTCAAAACCCGTTACGATGTGGCGAAAAAAATTCGCCAGATCAGCTCCCCCTTGCTCGTGCTCCACGGCGACTGCGATGAAGTCGTGCCGCTGAGCCACGGGAAGCTGGTTTTCGACGCCGCGCCCCAACCCAAGCGGTTCTATACGATCGCCGGCGCCCGCCACAACGACACCTACCTCGTCGGTGGCGATCCCTATTTCGCGGCCCTGCGACAGCATATCGAAGGCGCCGAGGCGGCGGCGCGTTGAAGGGGATCGGAACACCGACCGGCGAGCGGGAAAGAATTCCTTCTACGAGAGTGGCGGCGCGCCGTTGGCGGAGACGGGCGCATAGGCGTTTCTTAAATACTGGGAAATCATGCGCTGGGTGTTGAAAAAAGAGCCGTTGAGCGTGATTGCCGAGCGCATCACATTGGCGTAACTGTCCGGTTGGTTATAGAAAAGCGGCAAAATGACATGTTCGAGCTTATCGTAAAGCGACTGCGCCTCCGCCGCCGAATCGTTTTCAGTGCCATCGCGGCCGTCGATGGACCAACCGGTCACCCCTTCGATATGACCTTCGATCCACCAGCCGTCGAGAACGCTGAAGCTGGGCACGCCGTTAAGCGCGGCTTTCATGCCGCTTGTACCCGATGCTTCTTGCGGCCGCAGCGGCGTGTTGAGCCAAACATCGACACCGGAACAAATCAACTTGCCCAGCGCCATGTCGTAGTTCTCCAAGTAAACGACTCGGACCTCGTTGGCAAGCGCGGCGGCCGCCTCGAAGATCCTGCGAATAATCGCCTTGCCGGCTTCGTCGCGCGGATGGGCTTTGCCCGCGTAAATCAGTTGGATCGGACCGGCGCGGCGCGCGATCTCCTTTAACCGCTCCAGATCGGTCAGCAGCAAATCGGCCCGCTTATAACCGGTGGCGCGGCGCGCGAAACCCAAGGTAAAGACCTGCTCGTCGAGTTGCGTCCCGGTCAGCCAGCGCACCTGCTGCAGCAAATCCTTTTTCGCTTGCGCGTGCGCTTGGCGGATTTTGGCGGGCGGGATCCCCACCGCGTAGCGGAGGTAGCAGTTGTCGCGCCGCCACTCCGGAATGGCGCGGTCGAATAGAGCGCAAAAGGGCGCCGAGGTCCAGGAGACGGCATGGACGCCGTTGGTGATGGCGCCGACGTCGTAGCCCGGAAACAGGTCCCGCGACACTTCGCCGTGACGCATGGAGACCCCGTTGACAAAACCGGAAAACCGCAGGGCCAATTCGGTCATGTTCAATTCACTGTTCATGACCCGCATTTGATGCAAGGCGGCCGCGCGCGCTTCACCCAGAATTTGGCGCACCAGACCGCTCTGGAAGCGATCATGGCCGGCGGGCACCGGCGTATGCGTCGTAAAGACGCATTGACGCCGCACGGCTTCCAGTTCTCGGTCGGAGAAAGCAGCATCCAGCCGGTTGCCGCACTGCTTTTCCAAAAGCGCCAGCGTGATAAACGCCGAGTGCCCTTCATTCATATGGAAGACGCGGATGTCCGAATGACCTAAAGCGTGGAGCATCGCCACGCCGCCCAAACCTAAAATGACTTCCTGGCACAGGCGATAATGCTCATCGCCGCCGTAAAGATGATCGGTAAGCACCCGGTCCCGCGGATCGTTTTCATCTAAGTCCGTATCGAGCAACAACAGCGGCACCGTCTGACCCGCGGCGCCGCGAAAGCTATGTTGCCAGGCACGCACTCGCACCTCCCGATCTTCGATAAAAACCGCCACTTGAGGGGCGAGCGGTTTCAGATGGGATTCCGGCGACCACTTTGAAGGGTCTTCCATCTGATTTCCCTGGGCGTCGAGCCGCTGGTGGAAATAGCCCTTGCGGTGCAGCAATGTGACCGCCACCATCTGGACTCCCAGGTCCGCCGCCGAACGGAGCATATCGCCGGCGAGAATTCCCAGCCCTCCGCTATAGGTCGGTATGGCGGAATCGATGGCTACGTCCATCGAAAAATAAGCGACCGTCGCCGAATTTGAAGAGCAGTCCAATTGACTCATGGTCTATGCGATGAGCTTGTAAAAGGGATCAAAACCCTTTGGCGAAAGCTTTCCCAGGGCATGATAAATACTGGAATCTCGTTGTTTTTTGCATTTCAACCAGATGATTTTAGCATAGCTGTGGAATTCCATCAATTATTATAAAGAGGTGGGGGAAATCAGGTCATACGAAACGCCATCTCCAGGGCTTTCCAAGTTTCATGCTCTGCCAAGGTGCGCAACACCAATACCGTCGGCGGCGCCATGGGGAAAATGCCCGACTCGAAGCGAGCAAGGGCTGCTTTCGGCGTGATCCACAAACTCTCGGCCACTTCCTCGGAGGAGTGCAGCGGGCTTTGGCCCTGGGGCAAGGCGGCAAGGAAAAAACGGGTATCGAAGCGAACGGGATAATGCTCCGGCGTGATGCGATGAAAGAAATAAGTCAGGCGGCCAACATCGCAGTGGAGCCGCTCCGACTCCAGCAGGCCGGGAAAATCTATCGTTCCCTGCTGCAGGTTTCGGCGCTTCACCGCCAGTCGGCTGCTGAGATTTTCTTCCGCCGCCGCCACGCCATCGGCGCGGAGATAAAACAGAATTCCCGCCTCCTCGAACAGTTCTCGAGCCGCCGCCACCCAATAGCCAAGGCAAAACTCGGGGTCTGTTTCCGTAGCGAGAGTTTGTTGAGCTTCCGCCGGCGAGCGGCCGCGAACCAGGGTGAGCATTTTTTCCGAGCGGTCGCTCTCCTCGACCCGGCCCCCTGGAAAGACATAGGCGCCGGCGTAGGTTTCCATTTTTTCCGGCCGCCGGTTCATGAAAATCTCCACGCCGCCGTCCCGTCCCGGCCGGACCAGCACCACCGTTGCAGCCGGGTTAGGAATGGCGGGGAAGGTCATAAAATTTCAAACGCTTTGCCTGCGGGCGGACCATGGATATTTCTTTTCAACTGCCTGACATTAAACGAACCGCTAAGGCCGGTCGTTCAATTCCTCGCGGACGGTTGGCCGATATGGATATGGGCTCCGGTGGACGCTCCCGCCACTGTCCCTCTAAAAGCGATGAAGGGAATTCCGCCCTGGCGCAGGTAAGCTATGAGCGACCGTCCTTCACTGCTGTCCGGGTGCAGCGCAACGTCCATGGCGTTGCGATGATCGAACCTGAGGCGATCATGGGTTGCCGTTTGGCCGAACGCGGTGATCGGCAGAGTGCGACCGAAGGTCTGGGCAAAGAATTTTTCGATCCTGGCGGCATCGGCCAGAGACCATAGGCCGCCGCCGTTGAAGCGCACCAGCATCCCGCTCTCGCTATAGCCCCCCACGGCCAGGGCCGGCAAGCGCAGCAGTTCGTCGCGCATCGTCGTTTCGGTAATCGCAACATCGTCTTCCATGATCCAGCGCTTCACCTGCTCCATTTCCTTGACGATTTTTTCCAGCGCCAGTTCCGCCTCCTGAAGTTCCGACTGGGAAATCAGCCCTTGGCTAAGCAGCATCCGCTTTTCTTCATAAGCCAAGGCCAGTTTTAATGAGTTCTCTTCGTGGATGGCCAGGAGCTTCGCCAGCGACACGCGCGACTCTCTCATTTTCTTGATGACATCCAGGCGCAGCCGGGCGAGCTCAACGTTGGTCGGCACAGTGGTGTTCCGCGAGACATTGCCGGTTACGGCTTTGGTTCGGCCACTCTGAGCGTCCGCATGGGAAACGCTGGTGATTAGAATAACAAATACGGCAATATGTCCTCTAGACAACATAACGTCACGCTAACCGCATAAGCTGCGTGGCCTAAAGTCTAAGGGCTCAGGAACGGTTGGTCAAGGGGAGCGGCCGGGGTATAAACGTGCGATGCGCCGCGGCAGCCGCAGGTTAATCCGTTAGGCATGAGAATGGCCCGCGGCGGATGCCAAAGGCCGCCATTGATAATATCTAAGCCGGCAGTTAGGACCTTGCAGCGCCAGTGCTCCCACGTAGCCGCCGGTGGGATGAAGTTCGACCAGAGTCCAGTCGGGTAGCTTTCCTTGAATATTCACGCTGCCGGCATCGTTTAGAAAAATTTCCACTTCGTCCAGCTTGCCGGAGAGCCCGACTCCCTTGGCCTTCAAGAACGCCTCTTTGCCCGTCCAGCACTGGTAAAACGCCCGCCTTTGCAATTTCTCCGGCAGCGCCCGAAGCGCGCCCACCTCCCCGGCGGTGAAGAATCGCTCGGCGACCTCGGCAAAAGCGAAGTCTTCCCTGACCCGCTCGACATCGACACCGATCGCTCGCTCATGCGCCACGGCGATCAAGACGACCTCGTAGGAATGGGAAAGATTGAACTCCAGCCGGTCCTGGGTGAAAGGCGGTGCCAAACGGGGTTTGCCGTTTGTACCCGTGTCGAACGGCAAAGCCGTCGGCGCGATGTTCAAATAGCCGGCCAAGATCGACCGCAGTGCCGCGTGCGCAATGATGTAGAGGTGCCGGTCTTGATCAAATTTTAACCTTGCGGCGCGCTCTTTCTCTACCGCCGACAAAAGTTCCCGGCAACAATCTAAACATAAATGCGCTGCGTTCATCCCGGCCCGCCAAACATGAACTTCGCCGGCGTCCAGCACGCTCTTCGCGGGAGGCATGACCCAGGCAGGTGACGGTTCTAGAACGTTCATGGTTTAAACGTCTTTGCTCTTTTGTTTCCGGGGCGCGCCGTCGTCAATGGCGGTTTTAGCCGATGAGCGGGCTTAAGTCGATGGATGATCGACCGGCGCTCGCCCTCGCAAGCGAATACCCAGGCCCCGGATGGCCCTGCGGTTCATTTTCCCGGCTGCCGGTTACTTAACCGATAAATGAAAACGAGAATTTCCGCCACCGCCTTATAAACCTCGGAGGGGATTTCAGCATTGAGATCGAGGCGGGATAAAACCTGCAGCAGATTTTTATCTTGGCGAATGGGAATATCATATTGCCTGGCCAAATCGAGAATCTTGTCGGCCAGGAAGCCGCTTCCCCTGGCGACCAGCTTGGGAGCGTGATCTTGTTTGGGCTCGTAGCGCAACGCGACGGCCTGACGGTGGTTGGGCGAATCTCTATTATTCATACTGTTAGGTTCAGCAATTGCAGATTCGGCGGCACCCCCAACGCCAGCGCCTCAAACTTCGGCCGCCGTGCTTGGGGCATCGCTCTGAGCGGCTGGGCGGCAAGCAGCGCTTGTCGATATCCCAGGGAGAGCAGTAACTCCCGAAACGCCGGCAACTCCCTCCTGAGCCGCGCGATGGAGTCTTCCCGCTCAACATAAAAAGTAACGGTCAGATCGCGGACTTTCAGATGGGCGTCGATTCTTGTCCGGCCGAAGTTTTCGAGGTCGAGCAAAAGCAGAATGTTGTACCCTTGAGAGGACTTGCCCACGTCATCTCCCGTGCCCTGGCCGTCCCGCTCGACCGAGAGTGCGACATTGGCGAAACCGAAGAGGGTCGAAAACGGAACCTGGAGTTGCACGGCATGCCCTTCAAGCTGGGCTAGAAGATTGACCGCTTGCCGGCTCTCGATGTCGTCGAGCTGGTTTTCGATCGCGTGGCGCGGCGCGCCCGCCACCGCGTTGGTTTCCAACTCCTTCAAGGCGCCGAGCAGCAATCCCTTGAGATCGTTGTCGGCGATCTCCACAAGATGCCTCGGATTTTCTCCGGCGGCGCGAAATAATTTGTTTTCGTAATGCAGCCCGCCGTCGCGCACCAACTGCATCAAGCGCTCGGCGCTGAACGGCTCTTTGGTGTCCACTACGCCCGCCAGAAAGCTTTTAAGCTTGTCGAAGCGCATGAGCGAGCTGTCGGCTGCGCCGAAAAGATGGACCGCTTCGATCTTCGTTTTCAATCCGACCAGCGATTCTTGTTCGGCCGGGGGCGCCGGCAGGTGCTGGCGCAAAAACTTCGCCGCCTCCTCTTCCGCGGCCGGCCCCTGTTCGATGATGTGCAGCGTGATCTCCGGCTCGATATGGTCGACGCGCAGGCGCAGGGTCTGCCCGGCGCCGAGGTTGCCGGGGTTGTTGGCTTCGATCAACGCATCGCCCAGGTCGAGGACGATCCGGCCGTCGGCTAATTCACCGGCAACCAAGGCGCTGAGTTCCTGCCCCACTTCGAGCGCAGGCAACTGAAACTCCCCCGGCAAAACCGTCGTGTCGCTCGACGAGAAGCGGCGCGACGCGATCGGCGCGCTCGCCTGCGCCTCTTGCAGGGTCGCCTTGGTCAAGCGTGGCAGTTCGATTCTCACATATCGTATATCGGCACTTCGACGCCTTGCTTTACCGGCGATCCAACAGCGGAATGACGAGCTTTAGGCGAGGCTGGGGCGCTGCGCCGCTTAAACGACCCTGGTGCCGTCGCAGGTCATTTCCATGTCGCAGGGAAAGGCGTCACCGGCAACACCGGCATCGGCCAATCCGTCGTTGTTCAGCTCGTCAGCAAGGTGGCGGCGTCGCGGATGGTTTTTCCCGATGAAGTGCGCGGCAGTGACTCGCGGATGACGATTCGCTCCGGGACTTTGAAATTCGCCAGGTTGGCGCGCAGAAAGGCGAGCAGCTCTTTCTCGCCGAAATGGTTCCCCGGACGCGGCACCACGGCGGCACCGATCACCTGGCCGCGTTTGAGGTCGGGTATGGCGAAAACGATGGTTTCCTGGACGCCGGGATAGGTGTAAAGCAGATTTTCCACCTCTGCCGGATAAACGTTGAGCCCGCCGGTGATGATCATGTCGTCGCGCCGCCCGAGATGGTAATAGTAACCGTCCGCCTCGACCTTGCCGACATCGCCGGTGTAAAGCCAGCCATTGCGAATGCGCGCCGCGGTGGCGTCCGGCCGACGGAAATAGCCTTTCATCACATGCGGCCCGCGGGTAATGATCTCACCGGGCGCGCCGACCGGAACTTCCTTGCCAGTTTCATCGACGATTTTGACTTCGACGCGGGGCACCGCGCGGCCGATGCTGCCCATTTTGGCTTCGGCTTGACCGGGCTCCACCAGCGTGATCATCGGCGAGGTTTCGGTCAGTCCGTAGCCCTGAATGACTTTGATATGCGGCTGCGCCGCTTGAAACGCGCGCAGCAGCGGCAGCGGAATGCTGGTGCCCATCATCGCGGCGATCTTGACGCTGCGGGTGTCGTATGTGGCGAGGTTCTTCACGCCCAACAGGAGTTGAAAAACAATCGGCACGCTCTCGAAAACACTGACCCGGTGTTTCTGGATGTCTTCGAGGATCGTCACGGGGTTGATCTGGTCGAAGATCACCAGCGTATAACCTTTTTCCGCCAGTTCGTTGCAGATCACCGGACCGACGATGTGAGACATCGGCAGGATGCAGCCGCGAATCGTCGCGCCGTCGGTGATGCCCAGCGCGCTCATGACCGCCGGATATTGGGCGAGGTTTCGGTAGCTCAGGACCACGCCCTTGGGCTCGCCGGTGGTGCCGGAAGTGTAGAGAATCAGCGCGTCGTCCGCAGCACTCAAGCGCGGCATAGTCGCGGCGGCACCCGGCGCGCGGCAACGTTTTTTGAAGCTTCGTTCGCCTTCCCCGCCGACAATCCACAGGGGAATGGCCGCCATCTCCTTGAACACTTCTTGAACTTCGGCGAGCAACTGGCTATGAACGATCAACAGCTTGAGATCGGCGTCCTTGAGAACTCCGAGCAGCTCCTTTCCCTTGAGCCGCGCGTCGAGTATGACCGTCACCGCTCCGACCTTCTGGGTCGCAAAGTAACTCAGCGGAATCGCCGTGCAGTTGGGCAAAAGCACGCCGACCCGCTCCCCTTGCTTGACGCCCTCCTTTTGCAAGTGGCCCGCCAGGGCGTGAACCCGGGCGTTCAACGCCGCAAACGTCATCTGTTCTTCTTTGGCGATGATCGCGGTTTTGTTCGGCTGCCGTTCCGCCGTGCGCTCGAGCACCTCGGCGGCGAAAAATCCTATCGGATGGGAATCGTTTGCCATAGCGCAAAGGCCCTCTGAAAAGGTTTGTACCAGCGCGACAGTTGCGCCAGCTCGCCGCGTTTAAGTTGCAATTTACCCTGCTGGGTCGCCAGAAACGCGTCGATGCGATTGCTAAACACCGCGTTCCACCATTCCGCTTTGCCGCTGATCAGGAAGTCGCCGCCGGCTTTTGGGCTCAACTCGGTGATCTCGCCGCCAACGAACCGAACCATCCACGAGGCGCCGCTTTCTTCCAAGTGCAAGGTGAGCGTGGTGGTGAGATCGGTCGCCTTGCCGGCCTGACGAAATTCTGCGTCGCCATTGGCGCTCTCGACCAACGCGGTCAGGTGTTCTTGGGAAAACATCGAGTAGCTTTTTCCGCCGCTGACGGCGGGTGCGGCCTGGGCGCTTTGCGCCGCCGCTCCGCGCCGCCGCTCGGTGGGAATGCTCTGGGCGAAGAACTGACAGTGGACCGCCTCTTCGAGCAAGTCAGTCAACAAAAATGCCTCTTGGAAGTCTTTGCCGATGGCCACCGTGCCATGGCCCTGGAGGATGACCACCGGACGATATTTAAGTTCTTCGACCACCCGCTCCGGCCGCGTCACCGTCGGCGTATCCTGCGGGATGATCGGCACTTCGCCGATGGTGTATTTCTCCTCGAAGCTCGCCGGCGCGAAGCTCTCGTGGGTCAGCGAAAAAGCCAGCACCATCGGCGGGTGCACATGCACGATCGCCCGCGCTGCGGTGCCGGCGTAGACCGCCGTGTGCAGCGGCGTTTCACTGGAGGGGCGTTGATTTTTTTTGCTCGGCTTGCCGCCGCGGTCGACGCGCACGCAATCTTGGGGCGTGAGAAAACCCAGAGGCGCATGCTGGCCGGTGATGAGAAAATCATGTTTATCGATCCGGCAGCTCAGGTTGCCGCCCCAACCGCTGATCAGCCGCCGCTCGAACAGCAGCTTGCCCCAACGAATCAATTCGCTTTCAAGTTTAGCCATCGATCAACCTTTGAATAGAGCCCAGGGCACCACTTCCGATGCTATCGGTTGGACCGCGACGCCGGCGGGACAGATCGGCTGGCCCAGAAAGGTCGACACGTCGCGATCGAGGTCCGAAGCATCGCGCTCCGGACCGCTGTAGAGTTCGATGGGAATGCCGTGCAAGCGGGCTAGTTGAACGGCCAGCAGCGAACCACAGATCCCCCTCGGCCCCGCGGTGTCCAGACTGTGGTAAAAGAAGTATAGTTTACGAATTTCGCCCTGGGCGAAAAGCGTCCCCATCATGTTGTCCGAAATCAAGGTCGTGGGCGCCTTGCGCTCCAGCAGTTCGGGCGCGACCACCCGCGCGCCCCAGAGCTGCGGCCGCATCTCGGGAACCAGCACGCTCTCGGCCTGTTCCGCTTTCAGCGCGCTGAGCAAAAAAGCATACTGGTCCGTTGGCGGAATGCCGTAGAGCAAAATATATTTGTCGCCGGGGGCGATTTTTTCGTTTTCACTTGACGCCTCAGTTTGGTACCTCTGCCGAAAAGATTCCGGCGTGTAGAGATCGTCGAAGCCGATCAAATGCGTAATCAATCCCGCCGGCGTCAAATCGAAAGAGGGGTAACGCGCGCCCAGAGCGCCGCACGCGCCGGCCACCAGCGGCCGTCCCTGAAAGGTCAGCAACTCATGAGCCGGGCGCTCTTCGATGGGCACGTCGGCGCCGCATTCGAGCGAGCGGGGATCCTGCACCAGCGCGTAAACCGGCACGCCGTACTCTCGCGCCATCCGCGCGATGGGATAAGTACCGACCTTATTGATGACATCGCCATTTTGTGCCGCTCGGTCGGCACCGACGAGCACGGCGTTGACCTCGCCCTTGGCCATCACCTGCGCGACCGCGCAATCGGGGATCAACGCCACCGCTACGCCCGCCTGAGCGAGTTCCCACGCGGTCAAGCGCGCGCCCTGCAGGTAAGGCCGGGTTTCCGTGGCGATAAAGGAAATTTCTTTTCCCGACTCCCGGCAATAACGGGCGACGGCAACCAGCTCGCCGCTCACGTTGCAGTGCGTCAACACGCGCGCCGGATTGGGCAGGATGGCCGCGGCGCGCTTTGCCCGGGCGCGGCGCGCGCCGACGATCTGTTGGCCAAACTCGCGCGCCTGCCGGGCGATCGTTGCGCCGGCCTCGGCGTCGCGCGGCAATTTCCGGAACCACTCCTCGAAGAAGGACCAGAGCCCGCGAAAATCGAAAGTCGGGCGCGCGGCGCAAAATTGCTCGGTCATTCGGTCGAGCTGGGCGCGCAACGGTTCGGGGTCGGCGCCTTCGTGCCGCTGCGCGGTCAACGCCGCGCTGTAGAGAAACGCCAACACCTGGCCGAAGGCGCGAGTTTTCATCCCGCGCACCGCGTCGAGCGCCTGGGAGACTTCCCGAACGGCAAGGTACTCGATTCTTTCCGGCAGCGCCGTTTCATCGAGGATTTTAAATCCATCGCCGTCCCAAAGAACGGGTTCGAAGAGCGGGCTTGGCAGAGCACTCATGGCGGGATGGGATCGCAATCGACGGGCTACAAATATTGGAGAGCTTTGCGCGCGACCTCGATGGTCTGTTGCTCGGCGGCGAAAAACGCCGGGTCGCGGAAGCCAAATTTTCCATGGAGACATTCGTCGGAGACGGCCAGCACCGCGCCGGCTTTTTTGCCGCGCACCTGGGCAATGGTGAGAAACGTCGAGGTGACCATGTCGATGCTCGAAACGTTCTGCTCGTTGAGCTGCTGAATCAGCGCCGGGGTTTCCTGAAACAACGCATCGGTGGTGAAGATCCAGCCCAGATGGTGGCGTACGCCGAGACTCTCGGCGGCCCGCTGCAAGGCGTTGACGATCCCGGCGTCGGCGACGGTCGAGAAATTTTCCGCGACGTAATAGCGCGAGGCGCCGTCGCCGCGCAGCGCGCCGGTGACGATCACGAGATCGCCGATCTTGACGTGATCCTGGAGAGAACCGCAGCTGCCGACGCGGATCAGCGACTGCGCTCCGGCGCCGCAAAGAATCTCCGTGGTGATCGCCGTGTCCGGCGCGTAGCGGCCGCCGTTGCCGACGGTCACCCGCTTTCCTTCCAGCGTTCCCGTGTGCATCTCGTAGTCGAGGAAAGTGAAATTTTTTTGTGGACCATCCATGAGCTTGAGCAGCATCTCGCTGCGTTCTTTCGGTCCGGGGACGAGCGCATAGGGGCCGAGCGAGTCCGGTTTCAGCCCGAGCATGTTCAACATTCGTTGCGGTGTGAAATGAGGTTCCTTGACCATCGCCTAAACCGCCTGAGAGGCGAACTCCAGCAAATCTTGAATCGGCAAAGCGCCGGCGGCGCATTCGGCAAAGCTCCGCTGGCAAAGCGCGCTTGAAGTCAGCATCAGCTCCGCGCCGGTTTCTTTGCCTTCGCGCATCCGGTCTGCGGCACTCCACCGCGCCAGCTCCGGATCGGCTTCGGGCACGCCGCCGCCGCCGCCGCAACACCAGGACCAGCGGCGGTTGCGCGCCATTTCCACCAGTTCGACGCCGGGAATCGCGCCGAGGATCATCCTCGGCTCCTCATAAACACCGCAGCCTCGGCCGAGGTGGCAGGAATCGTGGTAGGTGACTTTCTTCGCGATGGTTCGGCTGAATTTCAACCGTCCCATCCGCACCAACCCCGCGATATATTCGACGCCGTGAAACACTGCCGGCCCGCCCGCCGCTCGTTTGGCATGTTCCCGCCAGGCGCGCCGGCAGCTGCCGCAGGCGACAACCACCTCGCGGATGGCGCCTTTTCTGATCATGGCGAGGTTTTCTTCCGCCAAGCGATCATACTCTGCGCGAAAGCCGAGATCGTGGGCATGAAGACCGCAGCACTTTTCTTCATTGCCGAGAACGACGAATGGCACGCCGGCCCGTTGCATAAGCTTGGCGAGCGCGATGGCGCCCGCCTTTCCGCTGGGTTGATCCGCGGAGCAGCCGGCGAACAGCAACGTCGCCACGCCGCCGGCGCCAAGTTTTTCTAAACCCAGGCCATCCGCCCAATGGCCGCGCCGCGCTTTGGGCTGCGCCCAGGGATTGTCGTGCTCTTTGAGCCCGTCGAAGATCGGCCGGTGCGCTTCTAGGGGACCCTCTTTGCGGGTGATCTCCTCGCGCAGCGCCACCGTGATGTCCCAGGGACCGTAACCGTCGTCGCGCACCCCGCAAAGCTCCTGGCACATCAGGCAGTTGGTGCAGGCATAAACCACTTCCTTCAGCTCCGGCGTGACCGGGTCGAGGCCGTGGAAGACGCGTTGGGCCATCAGCCAGCGCGACTTCGGCGTGTGGCGTTGAAAACGATAAAACTCATAGGGCGGGCATTTGGTCTTCGGTCCCGGAACATCTTCCATCGGATTGGCTGGGCCGTGACCATAGCAAGAGCCGCACAAAACGCAGCCCGCGCTCCGTTCTTCGAGCCCCTTGGCGTAGAGCCATCTTTTGACTCGCTCGAGCCCTGAGGTTTTTTCGCCTTCGTTTTTCACCGGGATTCGTTGTTCGGGAAAATACTTAATGCTTTAACTTTATAACTCGCCAAGGACTCCTGTCAACAAAGCCCCGGCTAGTTTCCCGACGAGTGCTGGTTGAGTCTGCGCAGAACCGCGGAAAGTTCCTTTTGTTGCGGTTTATCGAGGCAGGCAAAAATAGCGGCAATGCTCTTCTCAAAGAGTGGAATCGTGTTCTTATAAAGCTTGGTGCCCTTGTCGGTTAGCACGACGTGAACCACGCGGCGGTCCTTCTCATCCCGCTTCCGCACCACTATTTTTTTTTCTTCGAGCCGGTCGACGATGCCCGTCAAGTTACTGACCGTGACCATCATCTTCGCCCCGATTTCGCCAAACGGCAGGCCGCCGGCGTAACCGATGGTCGCCAGCACGTAAAACTGCGGCGGCGTCAAACCGGACTTTTCCAGCTCGGCTTCCAGCTTCTTGTGCGACTGGAGGCTGAAGCGCAGGAAGCGGATCCACAGGCTGGTTGCGTAAGATGCGAAGAAGGGACGTTTGTAAACCGGCACGTCGGTCAATCTAGTCGCAGAGACGCAAAAAAGCAACTTGAATTTTCTCTCTCGTTACCCTCGGCCACTCGATAGCGTGGCCCGTCCCGCAGTGGTAAAATCACTCGGCGGAAAGTTCGACGATCGGGTGGGGCAAATGGTGGCGCCGACTGGGACCATGAAACTACACGTACTCGGCTGCGGCGACGCATTCGGCAGCGGCGGCCGCAGCCCAAGCGCTTATCTCGTCGAGGCCGACGAGCGGCTGTTTCTTCTGGACTGCGGCCCTGCGGTTTTGCCGGCCATGAAACGCGCCGGCTTCGACCCGCGGCGCTTGGACGCGGTGTTCCTCAGCCATCTCCACGGCGATCACTACGGCGGCCTGCCCTTTTTATGTCTCGAATATCTCCATCAAAGTCGCCGCGGCCGGCCCATACAGGTAGCTGGCCCGCCGGGGACCGAAGAAAAGGTTCGTCAACTTTTTCGGCTCATGTACGGCGGCGTGAATTCCCAGGAGCCGTCGCCGCTCCACTTTCACGTCCTGGAACCCGAAAAGCCGGCGGCGGTCGAGGGTATCCAAGTGCTGCCGTTCCGCGTCCCCCATCAGACCGATGAAATATCCCTCGGCTTGAAAATAAACTACGCCGGTAAACAGCTGCTTTTTTCCGGCGATTCGGCGTGGACCGAGCGCTTTGTCGAGCAGGCGCGCGGCGTCGATCTGTTTCTCTGCGAGTGTTCGTTTTACGACCGCGGCAACGGCAACCACGTGCGTTATGTGGAATTGCTGGAAGCGCTGCCGCGCCTGGAGTGTAAAAAGCTCCTGCTGACTCACTTGGGCGAGGAGATGCTCGCGCGCAGAGGGAATCTAGCCGTGGCAGTGGCGGAGGAGGGCATGGTGATTGAAATCTGAAGCGGGAGCTTGGCAGCTGCGCGCTTAACTCGGCGCGCCGCCGCTTTCGCGCGGCGCCGGCAGCGGCATGATGAGGGCCGGGTAACCGCTCTTGTGCAAAATCTCCTGGGCCGTTTGCTGCGCCTCCCCCAGATCACTGTAGGGACCGAAGCGCACCCGATAGGCCGTTTGACCTTGGCTCAATAAAGTTTTCTCGACAAAACCTTCCCAGCCTTTGTCGCTGAATTGTTTCAACAGCGACTCGGCGCGTTCGCGTTCCCGAAAAACGCCGACCTGCAACACATAACCGTTGACCGCTTGGCTGCGTGAACCTTCCCGCGGCACGGCCATGAGCGGGGAAATTCCCTCGGCGTGAATGCTGGCCGGCTCGGTGGGCGCGGTTTTGCCGCCGGGTTGCGCTGCTCCTTTTAAGCTTTCGTAATTGTCAAAACCGTATTCCAGCAGCCGTTTGGTGTCCCCCCACTGGTCGCGCGCGCCGAGAATCGCCACGATCAAGGTGACGCCGTTGCGGGTCACGGCGCCGACGAAACACTTTTGCGCGGCTTGGGTATAGCCGGTTTTGCCGCCGATGGCGCCGTTGAAATTCCATAACAAGCGGTTGTGATTTCGCACCGAGATGCGCCGCGCGACGGTTTTCTTTTTTACGATCGTATTGGAAGTCACCGAACTGATTTTGGTTTGCACGATCTCACGAAAAGTGGCGTTTCTCATCGCGTAACGAAACAGAATGGCCAAATCCCGGGCCGTGGAAAAGTGATCCGTGTCCGTTAGTCCATTGGGATTGGTGAATTGGCTGTTGGCGGCGCCCAGTTCATGCGCCCGCTTGGTCATCAACTCGGCAAACTCTTCGACGGATCCGCCGATGCCTTCGGCCAACACGATGCTGGCATCGTTGGCCGATGAAAGCATGATACCGTAAAGGAGATCTTCGATGGTCAGAGTCTGCCCGGGACGAAGATAAAGTTTCGTCGCTGGAACCCGGGTTGCGGCCTTAGAGACGGTTAGGGTCTCGGTGAGTTTGCGGCCGCTTTCCAACGTCAGAATCGCCGTCATGACTTTGGTCGTGCTGGCGGGAGGCAGGCGCAGATCCGCCTCGTGCTGGTAAAGGATGTTACCGGTCGCCGCGTCCATCAAGACCGCCGCGCGGGCGGTCAAATCCGCATCTGGAGAGAAAGCCCAGGCCGGAAAAGTCAAAAACGACCATAGATAAATGCCGGCTACGGGGATAAACGCGAAGTGGTGGCGAAGAAAACGCAGCTTTCCCAACCTCCTTGGTGATTCTAGTCCGTTAGAACCGTTAATTCCTCATCGTCAAGCGACAGATAAGGACATTTTATACCATATCGCGAAATTACTGAATAGACCGACGGGCGAAAAACTCTCTTTAACGCGAAGAAAATTTTCCCGCGCGTCGACGATGATCGAAAGAGATCGAGTTCGCCGGAACGCTCGCGTTATTTCTTGGTCGGGTTTATGCCATGTTTTGCTAGCTCCCGATCGGCGCGTTCGCCGATACCGGCTTGTTCCCCCAGCGCCTCTCTGCGGATGCGCTCCTGGCAGGGCTCGCAGATGCCGCCTTTGAGGATCGGAGCCGCTTTGCCGCAAATCATGCAATTTTTTTTCGCTTCAGCCATGGGGCCTATTTTACTCCAACACAGGGATTTGCCAAGCGTCAGTCGAGCACTTTGATCTGCGCGGGGTTTTCCAAAATAATCTCCAGGCCATATTGAGGATGATCCTTGACTTCACCCTGCACTTCCACTTGCCGGCCTTCAAAACTCTTGGGTGCTAATTTGTTTTTATCGAACAGTTCCGCCGCCGAAGCGAAAATGACGGCGGTCAGGGCCTCTCGCGAAGGTCCAAAGTTCAAAAAGTAGGTGTTGCTCTTCGCCGAGTGACCGACGCGAAAAATCCGACCGCGAACCCGCACCGGGCTGCCGGTGCGGCTGCGAATTTTTTCGACGTCGCGGGCCGCCAGCAACGGCATATCGACTTGGACTTGGGCCGACGCCTCCAACGGCGCGTAGGTTACGCGATGATTTTTCGGCTCAATCCCGAGATTATCGAGCGCCGAGACGCTGCGCTCGGAGCCGACGTCCCCTATTTGCGGCGACGCGGGATTCCAACGCTGATAAAGAACTTGAGCGAGCAGACCGGCGGCAAAAGCGCAGCCGACGGCGACCGCCATAGCCGGCGTGATGCGCTTCAATGCTTTCTCTCCCAGAGTTGCCAGAAGACCCGCCGATACTCCTGGGCCAACGGAGCGGCGTCGCGAA
>Ga0153916_10000070_pt1 | contig 57351 bp, 47 predicted proteins | sample Opewatmetagenome_FD_109642 | JGI IMG/M metagenome (GOLD analysis project Ga0153916, IMG submission 109642) | Freshwater wetland microbial communities from Ohio, USA - Open water 3 Core 3 Depth 4 metaG | ecosystem: Environmental > Aquatic > Freshwater > Wetlands | place: USA: Ohio, Lake Erie...
AAACAAACCGAGGCAAATTTTTTAGATCAATCAGAGGGTAAACCGGAAGAACCTTCCCCCGATGAGCTTTCGGAGCAGCTAGATTCTTTATTAAACCCACCTTCGGCCCCTCCAAGCCCAAAAGAAAATGCAATCGATGATGATTGGCTGGCGAGCTTGCTAGATGAAGCTGGTGTAGGTAAGCCTGAACAACCAAGCTTGCAAGGAGAGACACGGGAAGATACGCAGGAAGAGTCGATAGAAGAGCACGAGCTAGAGATCTATAAGGAAGGCCCCGAGGCTGCAGTTGAAGGATTGACCGAAGAAGAGCAACCTTCACCTGCCCAACCCGCAGAAAAACCTGAGTGGTTAAAAAACCTGGAGGCGTCTTCCACGATAAAGCTGGAAGGTGAATTATTCAGCAGTGAACCGGAGCAAAAGGAAGCCGCGGGTAATGAAATCGCTGAGGAAAAGGGGCAGGATCAACCACCACTGCCAGAGTGGATAGCAAAGACAGGTTCTGAAGAAAACCCACCAAGCCCTCAGGAACCGGAATCCCCAATTGCTCCAGCCGAGCTTCCTAACTGGTTGGAAGCCCTCCGCCCCACTGAAACAGTTTCTCCTACTGGACCAGTTGAGGACCTATCAGGTGCAGATATCGTTACAGCAGGACCTTTGGTGGGCTTACGCGGTGTGATATCAGCACACCCATCAGCTATACGCGCGCAGAAACCGCCCACATACTCAATAAAATTGCGAGTTACAGACGAACAGCAAGCTCGCGTTGAGATGATGAAAGAATTACTTGCAGATGAAGAGAAACCGACACCATTAGCATCCCAGCCCATCATCACCTCTCGAAATATCTTTCGATTGATTGTTGCGGTGGTTTTATTGCTGCCAATGGTCTGGACGATCATAAGCGGAAGCCAGCAAACCTCAACCCCACAACCTGGCAATATTCCTGGTGTGGTCGATTTTACCCAGCAAATACAGAAGTTGCCTTCGGGGGCACCAGTGCTGATGGCTTTTGATTATGAAGCTGGTTTTTCGGGCGAATTGAATATCGCCATTACTAACGTGCTCATCCAGTTGATGAATAAAAGTGTATATTTGACGTTGGTCGCTACGACCCCATCGGGCCCGGCATTGGCAGAAAGTCTTATTAAGAACGCCAGCTCAAGTTTAGCGGGAATCTCAGGATTTTATTCTAATTATGCAGACCTCGGCTATATACCCGGTGGTACGATGGGTTTACTTGGGTTGGCTAAATCGCCAAGAAGTATATTACCTTACTCACTAGAGAGTGACAATGTTTGGGCTGGGGCACCATTGAATGCTATCGCGAGCATAAAAGATTTCTCTGCTGTGATTGTATTAACGAATGACCCTGATACTGCCCGGATTTGGATAGAACAGACAGGTCCATTGCTTCTGGAGGCAGGTACACCACTTTTAATGGTTACAAGCTCTCAGGCTGAACCGCTCATTCGCCCATATTACGAGGCCACACCAGCTCAAGTTCAGGGTTTGATCGCTGGTCTGGCGGGTGGTTTGGCTTACGGTCGCACGGTTGGCAACCTCCAACAAAATGGTATTTGGGATGCTTTTAGCATTGGAGTAACTGTTTCATTTTTGATCATTCTGATTGGCAGTATCGCTGGTGTGGGATCGAAGATGTTGGCAGCGAGTAAGAAGAAGGAAAATTAGGAGCGACCATGTTGGAGCGAATCAACCAGCTGGCTGACCCAATCGGAGCTATCATCGGCTTCTTGCTTACGATTATGGTACTCAGCTATATCATTGGTGATAATGCCCTGTTCAGGCTGGCAATCCACATTTTCATCGGCGTAGCCTCGGGATATGCAGCGGTCTTGATTCTATATAACGTGGTCTTGTTCCAGGTACTCGTACCTGTTATACAAATGTTTAGCACAGGTAAAACAGACGGATTGGTCACTTACGCTTTCCGTGTGCTACCAGCGGTCATATTGGGAATTTGGATGCTGACCAAGGCATCACCGCACCTGGCACGCTGGGGAACGCCAGTGCTGGCTTTTCTGACCGGTGTTGGGGCGGCTACAGTGGTTGCTGGAGCAGTTCGAGGGACGCTTTTTCCTCAGGTCGGAGCATCGATAAATATACTTAATATCCATTCAGCTCCAGCCGAGCTGAATAATTTGGTCGGTTGGTTCATCAATGGCCTGGTCGTTTTGGTGGGTACCGTAACGACACTTATCTACTTCCAATTTGGAATCAAGAGTCAAGAGGAGGGTGTGCCGGTACAACGTTCGGTATTTATGGAATACATATCTACGGTCGGGCAGGGATTCATCGTTGTCACCCTGGGAGTCCTTTTTACCGGCGTATATATCGCTGCCCTCACAGCACTGATTGATCGAATCCGTTTTCTTTGGGACACCCTTCATATCTTCTAATAGATAATCGATATGCCAACTTCACTCATTGATGCTGACTCGGTCCTTGCCATAGAAATTGGAACTGTTTCCACGCGAGTGATCCTTTTCGATGTCGTTGAAGGACGTTATCGCTTTTTAGGACAAGGTAGCGTGGAAACAACGTTAGGCGCTCCATTTAATGACGTCAGTGTGGGTGTAAAGGAAGCATTGGATCAATTACATGACATCACGGGTCGGGTGTTATTTGATGCTGGAGGACAGATTGTAATCCCCTCCCAACCAAACGGATCTGGGGTGGATGCGTGTGTGGCGACTGTATCGGTAGGGCCTCCCCTAAAGGTGGTGGCGATTGGTTTATTAGAGGACGTCTCCACGGAGAGCGCAAAAAATCTGGCTTCGACCACTTATGCCCGCGTGGTGGAGACGATGAGCTTGAATGACCGGCGCGGAAGTGTTGCCCGGTTGGATACCATCCTGCAGATACGCCCAGACTTGATCGTAGTCGCAGGAGGGATCGAAGGTGGTGCGAAGGGGTCGGTAATTAACTTGCTTGAATCGGTTGGTCTGGCTTGTTATTTGATGCCCAAGGAACAACGCCCGGAAGTGCTATATGCAGGCAACTCAGAACTGGTTAAAGACGTGCAGGAATCGATCGGTACACTGGCAAATTTACACATTGCCCCCAATGTCCGCCCATCCTATGAGAGTGAACAGCTAACGCCCTCACAGCCTGCCCTGGCTCAAGTATTTCGCCTAGTACGCTCCCGTCAAATAAGAGGCATCCAGGAAGTGGATTTATGGACAGGTAATCATTTAATGCCAGCTGCCACTTCCTTCGGAAGAACCATTCGCTATATCAGCAAGGAATACGCTCACACCCATAAGGGCGTCTTAGGGGTAGACGTTGGTGCCTCGGCGACGACTGTGGCGTCGGCATTTTCCGGAGACTTAAGATTAAGTATCCATCCAGGGCTTGGTTTGGGAGAGAACCTACCGGAGATCCTCAATCTGTGCTCCTTGGGCGCCATAATGCGCTGGATCTCGGTTGATGTCTCTGATAAATACGTGCGTGACTATATTTATAATAAAGCGATCTATCCCACCAGCCTGCCAATTACAGCTGATGAATTAGCAACTGAACAAGGTCTCGCCTGTCAGGCAATGCAGTTGGCGGTCAAACAAGCCAGCAAGTCATACCCTCCAGAACTTCCAGGGTCGATTCCTGGTCTCTTACCGTGGTTTGAACCGATCATCGCTTCAGGTAGCGTAATCACCAAGGCACCAACCCGTAATCAGGCTTTGATGATGATCTTGAATGGTCTTCAACCAACTGGAGTGACTACTGTTGCATTGGATCGTAATAATTTAGCACCCTCGCTGGGAGCAACGGCAAGTGTGACCCCACTATTAACTATTCAGTCATTGGACGCAACGAATTTTGTTAACTTGTGCACGATTATCTCCCCGATTGGAAATGCACCACTTGGAACGCCAATCCTGCGCGTGCGGCTGACCAGTGATGATGGTGGTGAGTCTGAGCTAGAAGTACAGCATGGTTCTCTGGCTATAATCAAATTACCCTTGGGGCAGGCTGCAACGCTGCATCTGACACCCCTGCACCGATTTGATGTAGGCATGGGTGGTCTTGGCAGAGGTGGAACGGTCAAGGTGATTGGTGGCGTATTGGGTGTGGTGATTGATGCCCGCGGTCGACCTCTACGGATGCCAGCAGAACCTGCTAGAAGGCGCGAATTGCTGAATAATTGGTTAGCGACAACGGGTTCTGGACAACATTAATGTTAATTAACATGCGTACCCTGTATGGAACTCAGTTTCATCCAAGGCGTACTTTGGAGAAGTGAGAATGCAAGCACAGATCACCCATATCCTACCTGGTGCATCGATCCGGCGTGAAAGATTAATGCCGGCGGGAGGGCGTATTATAGCTCGACGGGGTCAGGAAGTGAATCCGGCTGACGTTGTAGCTGAAGCGATGCTACGTCCGGAACATATATTATTGGATATCGGAAGGGGTTTGGGTCTGACACCCAATGAAGCCGACCATTATATTCAACACAGAGCCGGAGATGAGGTGGGTGAGGGCGATGTAATTGCGGGTCCCGTCGGTATTGGGCGCCGATTAGTGCGTACGCCAAAATCTGGCACTGTAGTGGTGGCTGGTGGTGGGCAGGTGCTCTTGGAATTGGAAGGTGTATTCTCTGAGCTCAAAGCAGGTTATTCGGGGGTGGTTGCAGATATAATTGATGATCGAGGCGTGGTCATCGAATCGGTTGGCTCGCTTATTCAAGGGGTATGGGGCAATGGCAAGATCAATTATGGATTGTTGAATATCCTGGCCCATGCACCCGACGAGTTGGTCACCCCAGCGATGATGGATGTTAGCTTACGGGGTTCAGTTGTCATGGGGTGTTGTTGCGAGGATGAAAAAGTACTCACCTCAGCAGATGAGCTACCCGTTCGCGGTATGATACTAGCAAGTATGGATTCAGCATTGGTACCGGTTGCATTGAGTGTGAGCTATCCAATTATTCTTATTGAAGGTTTTGGGAAATTACCCATGAACCAGGATGCATTTAACATCTTAATTTCTGGTGCGATGCGAGAAGTGTCAGTGAATGGTGAACCTTGGAATCGCATCGCAAATACACGACCCGAGGTAGTCATCTCTCTACCGGAAGGGGTTCTCCCTGCGGTTACTACCGATTCAGCTGCGTTTGCCATTGGTCAAACTGTAAGAGTGGTCAGCGCTCCCTATAAAAGTTTGGTTGGCACCCTAACCAACCTGTTGCCAGGTTTATCGGTATTACCAAGTGGTTTACGAGCACAGGCAGCAGGAGTTCGTTTAATGAATGGCGACACAGTCCAGGTTCCCCTGGCAAATCTCGAGATAATCGGGTGAAGATCCATCACCCAAAATGGATTAGTGAGGAGAGAGTACTATGGCCTTTACAGACATGAATGATGTCGAACAGGAGCTTGGAGAAGAGAAACCACCTGAAAGAAATGGCAACCGCACTTTTTTAATTATTGCAGGTACTTTAGGCGGGATTATGGTATTGGCGTTACTTTGCATTGCCGGACTGGCATTGTTTAGATATTTACCTGGCCAGCGAGCTGCACAAAATGCAAATGCAACCAATGCAGCCCAGGCAACAGCGATCGCCTTTGCTGCCAGTCAAACAGCCTCTGCACCCACAGCCACCGCCACCAGGCGGCCTACTTTTACCCCAACCAATACTCTGCCTCCGACGAATACGCCGGTCATTGTTCTGGCTCCCACCAAATCACCGACGATCGATATTTCGATTGCTACCCGTAACGCATTGCTCACTCAGATAGCGGTGACAGCAGCCGCAAAGGTAACACAAGCCTCAGTAACACCTCCACGAACACTTCCAGGGCCAACCACAACCGCTCTACCAGTTACGGGGATTGCTGACGAGCTGGGCACGCCTGGTCTTATCACAGCAGCCTTTGTTTTTGTGGTGATCATCTTCTTAATGCGTAGATTGAGAACTTCATCCTAAAGGATTCGGCCTCATTAAATCAAAAGATTGGGATTCGGCATCTTGCGCCTTGACGATCCCAATCTTTTTTATTTAAATACCTCATGCAACCTGGGTTGCTATCTTCTCACCGTACCCTAGTAAAGCTTGTACCATTTGAGGTGTGCGACCTTCAGCATAAACCCTTAACACTGGTTCTGTGCCAGACGGCCGGATTAACATCCAGGACCCATCGGCGATCAGGTACTTGACCCCATCAACCGTCGAAACGCCGGATACCTTTTCTCCACCAATTTCAACCGGGGCATCCTCCACCAGCACTTGGCTCATTGTTTGTTTTGAAACCGGGTGACTAAGGCGTAGATCAGAACGTTGGTAGAAGGCAGGCCCCACTTCCTTAAGGAGATCTTCCACAAGGTCATAGAGCGTCGCTCCGGATGTGGCAACGATCTCGAGCAATAATAGACCCATCAAAATACCATCACCCTCAGGAATATGCCCATGAAACGAGATGCCTCCCGACTCTTCACCTCCGATCAAAACATCACCTTTGAGCATATAATCAGCAATATGGTTAAAACCGACGGGTGTCTCGTGCATGGTTAATCCATAGCGCTCCGCCAGCCGATCAATCATGCTGGAGGTGGATACCGTTCGGATGACCGGACCCCGCCAACCCCGCTTTTCGACCAGATAGCGTAAGGATAACGCCATGATTTTATGCGGGTCGACGAAGTTTCCCCGTCCATCCATAGCGCCGATGCGATCAGCATCACCATCGGTTACTAATCCTAGGTCCCCCATACCCATACTGATGGCGCTGGCAAGTGCTCCCAGGTAGCGGCTGATTGGCTCTGGGTGGACTCCACCGAAACCAGGGTTCAACTCAGCTCGGATCTCTTGAACCTCGCAGCCTGTGCCTTGCAGGATGCCTTTAATGACCCCGCGACCTGAGCCATACATCGAATCGACCACCACCCTTTGAGGACTCTCAGCGATGAGATCGAAATTGATCAGCTTGCGCACGTGATCGTAATAGGATGGGAGTGGGTTAAAGCGTTGGATTAACCCTGCCTGACGTGCCTGTTCAAAGTCCATTTGGTTGGGGCCGCGGCCGCGCTCCTCGTTATCATTTAAGTACACTTCCACTCTCCGGCATTGTTCAGGCAGTGCAGAGCCACCATAAGCTGCTTTTAACTTAACCCCGTTATAGCGTGGTGCATTGTGCGAGGCAGTGATCATCACCCCTCCAATGGCGCCTTGTTGGCGAACAGCGAATGAGATCACCGGAGTAGGAGCATCTGATTGCGAAAGGACGACCGTGTAACCATTGGCTGCCAGGACGCGTGCCATATCCACAGCATACCGGTCGGACAGAAACCGTGTATCATAACCCACCACCATTTTATGTGGGTCGACATTCGGCACTACCGTATTACCATTCAACCAATGTTCCGATCCAACTGCATCCGCGATTGCCTGCCCGACCAGGCGTAGATTGTGAAATGTAAAAGTATCTGAAATAACAGCACGCCAGCCATCGGTACCAAAGTGAATGGGCATGGAAACATCCTCCTGAGATAGATAAACGTGGGGTTGATTCTATCACAAGCAGATATTTGCACAAATTAGACCTATTGATTATCTGGTATGCATCGTGCATCGACATCAACGAAACGCCTCGTTCATGCTACAATCATATTATGTCGGAAGATAAACAAAAAATCATCTCAATTCTCCAAGAGCTAAAGTTATTCGATGGGCTGGATAGTGTTCAGCTCGATCGAGTGGCGGCGCTCGTCCAACCAGTACTACTGAAGGAGGGGGAAAGCTTACGTCTGGATGGGAAGTTCTTTCCGTTTTATATTGTCGTCACAGGGAAAGTGCGTTATACCCAACCTATGAAAGGAAGCCAGGGACAAAGCTACGTACTTAAACACGGGGATTTTTTTGGTGCAGATGTGGTATTACGAGGCAGACCGAAGTTATTTAGCCTGGTGGCCCTCAAGCCAGCGCTGCTTTTCTGCTTTCAAATAGAAGCGCTACGCTCGTTGCTGAACGCTATCCCGGGGTTAACCAAGAATATAAATAAGCAATTATCCTGGTATAGGCTTATCCATTCAAAACCATTCAGCTGGCTGGGGGAGGAGGAAACCGTAAAGGTCGTCTGCCGGAAGCATCCGGCGTACTTGTTTGTCGTCGAGCTTGCTCCGCTGGTGGTTGCATGGGTTGGAGTGTTCGTGATCCTTTTTGCCACTCAGCTTTCGACTGCCTCATTCCGTCTGGCGGTGGGATGGATTGGGACAGCAGTGGTGGGTGCGGCAGGTTTATGGGCAATCTGGCGTTTTTTCGATTGGGGGAACGATTTCTACATCATCACTGACGAACGGATCGTGTGGCTGGAACGCACGATCGGGCTTTATGACAGCCGGCAGGAGGCTCCACTGGTAGCGGTCAAAGCCGGTGAGACAAAATCCAGCTTTCTTGGGCGTTCGTTAGGCTTCGGTGATGTGATCACCCAGACATTCATGGGGCAAGTATTCTTCCGCCATGTCGGTAACCCATCGGAGATCAAGAATGTGATCGATCAGGAGCACAAGCTGGCGATCGAGCGGCAGATGACTACGGATATTCATACCATAGAAGGGAAGATCAGGCAAAAGATTGAGCCTTCACAGGCTGTAACCGTCCCGATGAGCGTAAGTGCTCCAGCACTAGAAGTGGCAACAGGCAGCACATCCAAACAGGAAACAAAACTCATCCCCGAGTACTTAAACTTTTGGCAGTCGCTTCTGGCGCGCTTTCAAACCCGCTGGGAAGCGGGCGGAATGATCACCTATCGTAAACATTTGTATGTGCTATTCATGATGACCTGGTTGCCGGTGGTAAGCGCATTGGGACTGATGGTTGGGACTGGATTGCTTTATTATTGGCGGTCAAATGACCTGATCAGCCTTCTCGCCCCAGGATTGATCCTGCTGATTGGCATTGCCCTGACAGTTATGGCTATTCTCTGGTGGCTGTACAAATTTGTAGATTGGAGCAATGATATCTATCGTGTCACCCCTGATAAGATCATCGATAGCGAGCGGAAGCCCCTGGGGGATGAAATAACCAAATCCGCCCCCTTGGAGAATATCATCGGTCTCGATTATGAGCGGCTGGGATTTTTGGGTGTGGTGCTGAATTTCGGCAATGTGATCATCAATGTTGGAACAGATAATAAATTCATCTTCTACGGGATTCATAACCCGGCGCGTGCTCAACGGGATATATTCAACTATATGTTTGAACACCGACGCAAGAAGCAACAGACTGATACCTTGCAGGAACAGGAACGGGTCTCCAACTATATTGCCGCTTACCATCGCCAGGCAGAAGATATCCGCCAAACCAAAAAACCTCCCCAAATTTGACCAAATTAGGGTAAAATAGCCTCCATGACTGTTCGAGAAATTGTTACCCTTCCGCAAACCATCTTGCGGCATAAGGCTCATAAGGTGAATGATTTTGGGCCTGACTTCCAAACCCTGGTTGAAGACATGGTTGAAACCGTGCGCATTGCCCCGGGGGTAGGATTGGCAGCCCCTCAGGTAGGTGCATCGATCCGTTTGATCGTCGTTGAATATGGCGATGAAGAGAATGAAGAGATTCCACCCAAACTGTATGTGATGGCGAACCCCGAGATTACCCGCTCCTCCGAGGATACACTGATCGGCACGGAGGGATGCCTGTCTATTCCAGGTATTCAAGGGGATGTGGAGCGCTTTGTGACAGTGACCGTTAAGGGATTGAACCGGCATGGTCGACCGATGACCGTCAAAGCCAAGGGTTGGCTGGCGCGCATATTCCAACACGAGGTCGACCACCTAGACGGCATCTTGTTTGTTGACCGTGCTGATAAACTCTGGCAGGCTGAGGAACATCAGGGGCAGGTCATCCCAGACAAGGTATAAATCTACCTGCTAGTTGACCTGTATCAGACCTGCGAAACCCTGCTCATTTGATATAATTTATGTACATTTGGAATGCCACGGCGAATCTCATCCGTGGCATTTGCATGATTGGCTGAGGAAATGCGGCTTACCCATCTATCACTTACCAATTTTCGAAATTTTACCCGCCTGGATATGGACTTACCGAGCGGAACGGTCATGCTGGTGGGGGATAATGCCCAGGGTAAGACCAGCCTGCTCGAAGCGATTTATTTTCTGGCAACATTAACTTCGTTCCATGCCAGCAGTGATAAGCAGCTAATCAATTTTATCGAGGCGCGCCAGAACCTGGCGGTAGGACGGATTGTAGCTGATTTTTGCCGGGGAATAGAGAACCACCGCTTGGAAGTTCGCATCATTCAAGAACCAAATGGTCAAAATGGGGGCACTCACCTGCGTAAAGAAGTGCTTCTGGATGGAGTTAAGCATAAATCCAGTGAGGTAATTGGGCAGTTTAATGCTGTCCTATTTTTACCCCAGATGATGGGTGTGATAGAAGGTGGGCCAGAAGAACGTCGCCGATACCTGAACCTGGCATTGGCACAGGTCATTTCAAATTATCAAGAAGCCCTGGCGGAATACAATAAAGCGCTTTTACAGCGCAATGCCCTGCTGAAACAGCTTTACGAGCGAAAAGGAGACACATCACAGCTGGATTATTGGGATGATCAGATCGCCAGCTATGGAGCACAACTGATCCATGCCCGTATACGGGCAGTGCAAGAGCTAGAGAGGCTGGCAGCTCGCACACACCGCGAGCTAACCCATGCCAACGAAGTACTACGTTTGAACTACCAACCAGCTTATGATCCCCTTCCACAGATACCTGGTCAGTTCGCCTTACCATTGGACGCAGCCGTCGATCGAGCTGGTTTTTCGCAGGAACAAATCCGGAAAGGCTTTTTGGATTGCCTGCAGAAATTACGGTTGGAGGAGATCACACGTGGAATCACCACCATCGGACCACACCGGGATGAGCTGCGTTTTTTGGCGAATGGGATCGATCTAGGGACCTATGGCTCACGTGGTCAGGCTCGATCAGCCATATTAGCCTTGAAAATTGCCGAGGTCGTTTGGATGCACACCAAGAGTGGGCACTGGCCTATCTTGCTATTGGATGAAGTGTTGGCAGAGCTGGACACCCAGCGCCGGTTTGACCTGTTGGAAAGATTGAACCAATCAGAGCAGGTGCTACTTTCCACCACCGATTTGGATTTATTTACTTCAGAATTTGTTCAGAAGGCAACCGTCTGGCTGGTGGTCGGTGGCAGAGTGGAAAAATATTCGTCCTCCAAGTCATAAGGGGCGTTTAGCAGGCACCCCCACCTTGCGTGGGTATCCGCTGGGGGTAGCAGCAACTTTATCAATCACCACCAAATAGCGTTCTTCAACCACACCGGGTAATGTGACCGGAAGTAGCTGGCGCAGGTGGCCGCCCAGCACTCGCAAGGCATGTTCAGCGGAGTGCGCTTCGGAGGGGCCACTTTCACCTTTCATGGCAAGCATGCCTCCTCCCACACGTACAAGTGGCAGCAAATATTCTGCCAGCACTGGCAGGATGGCGACTGCCCGCGCTACCGCCCAGTCATAGCGTTCACGGTAATTTGGATCTTGACCAAGGGCTTCAGCGCGCTCCTGGACCACCTCCACCCCTTGCAGGTCGAGGATCTTAACCACATGGCGACAAAACTCAGCTTTCTTGCCCACTGATTCGACCAGGGTGAGTTGCATCTTGGGGTATATGATCTTGATCGGAATTCCCGGAAAACCAGCCCCCGTGCCGATATCGATCAGCCGACCAACAGGGCTTTCACGCATAGCCAGGAGACAGGTGAGTGAATCCAGGAAATGCTTGATGTGGATCTCCTGTGGGTCTCGGATGGCAGTCAGGTTGAAGCGCGTGTTCCAATCGACCAACTCGCGTTCATAAAGGGAGAGGGCTGAAAGTTGGGAACGCGATAGATGCAATCCCAGTTGGCGGTGGGCATATTGGCTGAGTACCTGCATGATTTTAGATTATACACGCAACCTCAGCCTGGCATGAGGCTTGCAACGGGTTGGGAAGCATTTCGAAGGTTCTCGAAGCTGATCGTCAAACAGGATGAACTCAATGAAGCGCTTGTTTCACATTATTGCACTGGCTATACTGCTGATCCTCGTTGATTTTTCTAGCGCACAAGGGGATTCATTGCCCGATTATGCCTATATCTCCGGATTGAGCGGGCATGCCCAAGGTTATTCACTCTCATGTGAGGCGCGCTCCGCAGCCGACTGGGCTGCGTTTTGGGGTGTAAGTATCGGCGAGACGGAATTTCTTGATGCCTTGCCAAATTCCGATAACCCGGATGAGGGCTTTGTTGGTGACCCGAATGATGCCTGGGGGCGTCTCCCACCGCAAGGATACGGGGTACATGCCGGACCGGTGGCAGAGACTTTGCGGGATTTTGGCTTGAAGGCAGAGGCGCATAAAGACCTAGGTTGGGATGACCTACGTGGAGAGATCAGTGCTGGTCGCCCGGTGATCGTTTGGATAATTGGGCAGATGTGGGGTGGGTCACCTGCGGATTACGAAGCCGAGGATGGGAGCACCTCCAGGGTAGCAGCTTTTGAGCACACGATGATCCTGACTGGTTATAGTTCAGATAGCGTTCAGGTGGTGGATGCCTACTCCGGGCAGTACCAGACGTACCGGCTGAACTCATTCCTGGATTCATGGGCGGTGTTGGGAGACATGGCCGTCTTTGGTTCAGGAGAGGTCAGCAGTGATAATGATCCTCCACCTGAAGCTCATGGGGAATCCTACACCGTACAGAAGGGTGATTACCTGATCGCGCTGGCTAAACGCTTTGGTATCACCTGGCAAGAGTTGGCAGAGATGAACTCTGTTAGTTATCCCTTCACCATTTTCCCAGGTCAGGTACTACAGCTGCCTGGAGGAGAAGCCCAAGAGGCTGAGTCTATATCACAACCTGAGCCAGAGCCCGAACCTGTACCAACGATAAGAGAAGTTAATTTCCGGATACGCTTACCGATCATACAGCGGAACGTAGCAGCCGAGACCGCTGAATCCAAGGAGATCACATCCACCTCACAAGCGCCCATTGAGACAGTCATGGTCCTCCGCACCGATACATTACTCAACTATGCAGATAGTATTGATGCAGATTGGTTGCTGCTGGTTGGATTGAATAACCTTCAATTCCCGTACATCGTCCACGCGGGTCAGGTGCTGAGGATAAGATAATAGGTTGATGAAACCTGACCAGCAAGGTACACTGCAATAAGTGATGGACCCTTCCATCTTACCTCAAGTTCTATTTGAAATGAACGGCAATTAATGCAAATGAGCTGTCCATGACCATAAACCGGACAGCTCATGAGTTTAATTTGATAGGCTTATGCATCGGGGGCAGTGGTTGGAGCGACCTTTGGCTTACGACCTCTCCTCGCCAGGCTCACGATTCCCCAAATGATAAGTCCGATGGGTACAAAGATAACCAAAAGGACAGGGAGATACAGGATTGCCAGTCGGATACCGAAGTTCGCTATCGATTGCAGAGTGTTGATCAGCGACTGCAGTGCTTCCTTGGCAACACCAACAGGCTGCCAGCCGGCGATGGTTATAGGTTGCACTGCGGCATTGGCGATTAGCTGAACACTGATTGAAGATAAAGCAGCTGACTGCTTATAGTACTGCATCTGACCCTTGATCAACTCGATTTGTTCCCGCACCGAGACCAGCTGTGAATAAACCGAGAGCACATCCTCGGTTCTCGTGGCAGAAGCCATAATTTCCTGGAGTTGTTTTTCAGCAGCTTGCAGGTTGGTCAGGCGCGAATTCAGGTCGGTATATTCGGCAGTCACATCCTGGCTGGACTCGTTCTCACTGATGATCGGCTGGTCGGTTTCAGCTTTGATGGTGGTCAGGGCTTCATCCAGACGTTCGGCTGGCACACGGATGGTCATGGAGACCTGAGGTACCTTGACACCATTACTCAGGGATTGCTGGTACATATCGGCGGTGACGACGAACCCACCCATCGATACAGCCATGTGCGAAATGGTATCCATCGACTTTAACGGGTCGTTCACTGCGATGGACAATGAGGCGTTCTTGATCACCAATCGGTCGACTGAGGCAACGGTTTGGTCCTGGGCATAAGCACTCTTTTCCGCCTGGGCTGGTGCCAGACCAACTGATTCGACATTCTGCACTGAGGTTACGCCAGCGGGTACGGGTAACTCGGGCGACCTGAGGCTTTGTCTCGAGACAGCGCAAGCGGCCAACAGTACGGACAAGATTATAAGGGCGAATGAAATTTTTTTGAACATAAGCTCCTCCTTGTATGGATTACTAGCGTTAAAACGCCCCCGCTGATTAGAATGTTCCCATGGTATTGATACTAAAGCCAGCAACCTACCATCCTGCGGATAAACGGGTGATATGGCGTTCAGGCAAGTTGTCTTTACGCATTCGTTCCTGGACGCTCTGGATATCGTAATCTACCCGATGCCACTCCCAGGTGTAATCGGTGAGGTTTAGGATGGCATAGGCGGCGCGCGGGTCGCGGTCACGCGGCTGACCCACTGAGCCTGGATTAAGTATGGCGCGTGGGGCGAGCGTCATCTGTGAGATGTGCTCGGGCACGATCAATTGGGCGGTCAGCCGGTCATCTGGCAGGTAATAAATCACCGGCAGGTGGGTGTGGCCAACGAAGCAGTAGGGGGTATCGAAGAATTCAAAGCTAACAGTGGCTGAGCGCGTGTCGAGCAGGTATTCCCAGACCGGTCGGAATGGACTTCCATGCACCAGGGTAATGTATTCGAGATTCACTCGCTCCGGCAAGTTTTTAAGATACTCCTTGCTAGCCAGCGTGAACTTCCCTTGGGTCCACAGGACGGTCTTACGAGCATCGGGATTGAAAGCATCCACTTCGATGCTGCCTACCGCGGCTGCATCGTGATTGCCCAGGATGCATTGTAAATTAGGTAACTTGGATATACGCTCGATGCATTCATTCGGGTCTGGGCCATAACCCACCAGATCACCCAGGCACCAGACAGCATCGAATTGCCCGGCATCGCTGAGCACGGCTTCGAGGGCGGTGAGGTTGGCGTGGATATCAGAAATGACCAGGGTGCGCACGGGTTAATGTTAGCATGAAAAGAAGCGATTAGCAAATTAGCAGAAAAACACTTTAAACCGCAGATGCACTCAGATGAACTCAGATAAAAGAAGAATACCCTTTGATAAACTATATTAAGACTGTTATGAGGAGGTAAGTTCTTATTGAAATTACTACCTTTCAGACGAGAACTCAATTGGCTGGGACAAGAAGATAATCATTTTGCTCCAATCAATGCTATCCATTAATCCTAATAAGAATAATTTAGCAATCAAAGTGTAGGTATCCTCACTCCGCCCTCGGTGGTCCAAGACGCAGGCGGGCAGCAGCCTGCTCTTCAGTCGCTTCCCACAAACCTTCCACCCACCATGTAGCACCCGCGTCTATCCACTCCTGGAGCTTATCCCGGGCTTGTTCTTGGTCGAAACCATCCGTCTTGCCCTCCACCGCAATGTCAAAGGGGGTGGTCAAAGTACGGTTGGCGGCGATATAGGTTTTCATGTGTCGCAGGTCCTGCGGGGTGACTAGCTCAAGCTCGCCTTTGGTATTCATTTTTTGTGGAAGGAGACCATCGCACTTCAGGATACGCCGCATTGACTTCATGCGCGGCCAGATACCCGGTACCCATAGAGGGATACGCGGTTGCTGCAAGGGCTTTGGGGGATAGTGCATTTCATCCAGCAGGCTAAGCTTAAGGTGGTAATGTTTGCCGTCATAATCGAATGGTTCGCGCTGGTAGAGCAGGGTGAGGATATCGATAGTCTCGTCAAGCATGCCGGCTCGCACCTTTGTATCTGTAGGTTCATCTGGAAAGGCCTGCCAGCCCATCCACACCGCACCAGCACCCAAACCCAACGTCAGGCGCCCATCCGACAGGTGGTCGAGAGCTACCGATTCGCTAGCCAGCTTCCAGGGCCGGCGCAGTGGGACCGGGATGACCATGGTACCCAGGCGGATGCGGCTGGTGACCATGGCAGCTGCCGACAGGCTGATCATCGGGTCCTGGCACCAGATGGCATCCCCCAGGAAGATCCCATCCCAGCCGGAGGCCTCGGCAATCTGGGCCAGGTTGGCGGCAGAGCGGGCGCTGGCGTAAAATGCGGCGGCTAATTTCATGTCGTTCTCCTAAAGCTGATTGTAATCGGATGAATCACTTCCAGCCGAAACTATACACTTGATTATTTATTTTGGGTTTCGCAAAGTGTGCGTAACCCAACTTTGAATTCTCTAATTACGCAGCAGCAGGGGCGCAGGGGAGAAATTTGAATAAGTGACATCTGGGATGCCTCCCCTGCGCCTCCTACCAAAGAAGGCATGTTATCTCAACACCTGGTACAGGCCCAGGCGGCCGTTTTCGCCATCGGAGAGGAAGCTTTCGACGATTTCGAAGCCGGTCCTCTCGGCCAACCCGATTAGCTCAGGCTCCGAGAAGTGGTGCACGTAGCGCAAGCCCTGACCACCCTGACGCCAATCCAACAGGTAATCGCCGGGGTCTACCTCCGGCTGGGATAAACCAATCGCTTCCCAAGGTTGTACACGGGCTTTAAGGCGCGGGCTGTTGAGGAACTGCCATTCAGAGTGGATGAAACGCCCTCCAGGGGAGAGCAGTGACCTGACTTTGCGCAACAGCAGCCGGCGCAGCTCCTCCCCAGGCAGATGGTGCAGCACGGCAAACGCCAGGATGATATCCGTGTGGCAACCTTCCAGTGAAGCATCCCAAGTTGGGCTGGATAGATCAACCTGAAGGAAGCGGAAGTGTGGAGGCTGACCGGCTGCTGCCTGTGCGAGCAGGGCAGAGGAGAAATCCAGTCCGGTATAGTTACCGGTGTATCCATTGCGGGCGAGATGGCGTGCCAGCTCACCATTGCCGCAACCCAGATCCAACAGGCTGTCGGAAAGGCTTATCTGTTCGAGGATGCGCAGCACTCCCGGCTGCAGGTGGCTCCGGGTGGCAGAGAACGGTAAGGCGAAGGTCTGGTAGAATTGCCGGTTGAGATCGAGCAGGCGTGAAAGCGTGGTAGGATTCACAGTGTTAAATCCACACTGATATTATAGCTTAATCAGCTTATTGACCGGTAAAAGCAGGTATGGATCGAGAGAATTGGTTAAAGTCGCAACAATATACGCCTGAGATGCTGCTACAGGCGAAGCGAGTGCTGGAGGAAGTGCGCCGCGGTGCCACCTTTGAGAAGGCACTACGCCGACACCCGAGCCCTACGGGTGGCTACCTGGCCAAGCACGTGCTGGTGGCAGCCTACCGCCAGCTGACGGAGACGGGCGAATGGATGCCTGACCCAGGCGTGCTTGAGCGCATCCGCATGAAACCGGTGCGCACTCTCTCAGGGGTGACCACCGTGACTGTGCTGACCAAGCCCTACCCCTGTCCGGGTAAGTGCATCTTCTGCCCAACTGACGTACGCATGCCGAAGAGTTATCTACCCGATGAACCCGGTGCTCGACGCGGGTTGGAGCACAACTTTGACCCGTACGGGCAAGTGGAGAGCCGCTTGCGGTCTCTCGAAGCCGTCGGACACCCGATTGATAAGGTGGAACTGCTCATCCTGGGTGGATCGTGGTGCGCCTATCGCCGCGATTACCATGAATGGTATATCCGGCGCTGTTTTGATGCCTTGAATGGCATAGAGTCTGCCAGCCTGGAGCAGGCGCAAGAGCTCAACGAGACTGCCCTCAGCCGCAACGTGGGACTGGTCATCGAGACCCGCCCAACAGATATCAATCCTGTAGAGATAGCCTGGTTGCGCCGTCTGGGGGTGACCAAGCTACAGATGGGGGCACAAAGCCTGGATGACGGGATCCTCTCGCTCAACCAGCGTGGGCATACGGTAGCGGATACACAGCGAGCCGTGGCTATGCTCCGGGCGGCAGGATTCAAGATTGTGCTGCACTGGATGCCGAATCTGCTGGGGGCGAGCCTGGATTCTGACCGGGCGGATTTCGCCCGCTTATGGGATGACCTGTGCCCGGATGAGATCAAAATTTACCCGACCCAGCTATTGGCGAATGCGGAGCTGTACGAGTATTGGTGCCGGGGTGAATATACCCCCTATACCACCGAAGAGCTAATCGGGTTGATCGCTGATTTGAAACCCACTATCCCGCGTTACTGCCGGGTGAACCGGGTGGTGCGTGATATCCCGTCGGTGAATGTGGTGGAAGGCAATAAGCGCACCAGCCTGCGGTTGGACGTCCAGCACGCGATGCGGCAACGCGGCACACGCTGCCAGTGCATCCGCTGCCGTGAAGTGAGGCAACAAGTGGTGGAGGCCGAATCATTAAGAGCGGAGGATCTGGTTTACCCTGCCGGAGGGGCGGAGGAACACTTCCTGTCCTTTGTGACCCCGAGAGACAATCTGGCAGGCTTTCTGCGGTTGTCTCTGCCGGGTGAGTTCTCGCCTGCAACAGGACTGGATGACTTGAACGGAGCAGCCATCATTCGCGAAGTGCATGTGTTTGGGCAGTCGCTTGCAGTTGGGACAGAGCAGAACGGTGCTGCCCAACACTCAGGGTTGGGGACGGAGCTACTCCAGCAAGCAGAAGCAATCGCTACCCAGAAGGGTTTCAAGCGCATGGCGGTCATCTCGGCGGTGGGGACGCGTCTGTATTATCTGGAACGTGGGTTTGAGCGTGGAGAGCTATATCTGGTTAAAAAGTTGGACAACTTGTGACACTTGGCACATGTAGAGGGGGATAAGCGTCCCTTGTGATATGGTGAAATATTTGTCACAATACAATGGCATAATTGTCGCTATCCACTACACAAATCATTAAGGAGGAAATTCGCAATGAGTCCTAAAGGTGGTTCACGTCCATTTACCCCATCGAAGCTTAATCTACGCTTTCCTGTCCCGTCAGATATTGATATTGCACAGGAGGCCAAGCTCAAACCCATCTCGGTGATTGCGGAAGAAGTTGGTCTGCTGCCCGAGGAGCTCGAGATGCACGGCGAATTCAAAGCCAAGGTGCGCCTGAGCGTGCTGGAGCGCCTCAAGGATGTACCGGATGGCAAGTATATCGAAGTCACAGCCATCACCCCAACCCCGCTCGGCGAGGGTAAAAGCACGACCATGATGGGCCTCAGCCAAGCGCTGGGGGCGTTCCTGGGCAAAAAGGTATTCACCTGCATCCGCCAGCCTTCGCAAGGCCCGACCTTTGGTATTAAGGGTGGTGCAGCGGGTGGTGGGTACAGCCAGGTAGTCCCCATGGAGGATTTCAACCTGCACCTGACCGGTGACATTCACGCCATTACGGCGGCGAATAACCTGCTGGCAGCAGCCATCGATGCCCGCATGCTGCACGAAAGGGCTACACCAGACGATGAGAAGCTATTCAATGCTCTCTGCCCGCCTGATAAGCAGGGTGCACGCCGGTTTTCTATTTCCATGCTGCGCCGCTTGAAGAAACTGGGAATCAACAAGACTGATCCGAACGAGCTGACCCCTGAGGAGCGCAAACGCTTCGCCCGACTGGATATCGACCCTGCCAATATCACCTTCAGGCGTGTGGTGGATACCAACGACCGCTTGCTGCGCACAATCACCGTTGGGCAGGGGCCCGAAGAGGCGGGCAATGAGCGCCAGACCGGCTTCGACATCACCGTGGCTAGCGAAATCATGGCCATCCTGGCGCTGACCAACGACCTGGCGGATATGCGTGATCGGATGGGACGCATCGTGATTGGCACGAACAAGGTCGGTGAAGCCGTCACAGCGGAAGACCTGGGCGTGGCAGGGGCGATGACCGTCTTGATGAAGGACGCCATCATGCCCAACCTGATGCAGTCCCTCGAAGGCACACCGGTATTCGTCCATGCCGGACCTTTCGCCAACATTGCCCACGGGCAGAACTCGATCATTGCCGACCGGATTGCACTCAAGTTGGCGGATTACGTGGTGACCGAATCGGGCTTTGGGGCTGACATCGGCATGGAGAAGTTCTTTGACGTCAAATGCCGCACCTCGGGCTTGATCCCCCAGGTGACGGTCATTGTGGCCACGGTGCGGGCGCTGAAGATGCACGGTGGTGGACCCCGGGTGGTGGCAGGCAGACCACTGGATTACGCCTACACGACAGAGAACCTGGACCTGCTACGGGCAGGTTTGGGAAATATGCAACACCACATCCGCAACGCCAAAAAGTTTGGGGTGAATGTGGTGGTGGCTGTCAACTCATTCAAGGATGACACCGATGCCGAAGTGGAGCTGATCCGCCAGGCGGCGGTCGAAGCCGGTGCGGAAGATGCAATTGTCTGCCGCCACTGGATGGAGGGTGGTAAAGGCGCCATCAAGCTGGGCGAGGCAGTCATCAAGGCGGCTGAAAAGCCGACCAACTTCAAATTCCTGTATCCGCTCGAGTGGTCGATCAAACAGAAGATCGAGATCATCTGCAAGGACATCTACGGGGCCGATGGGGTGGAGTACACGCCGGAAGCCGAGAAAAAGATTGAACTCTACACTCGGCTGGGATTCGATAAGCTCCCGATGAACATGGCCAAGACCCACCTCAGCCTGAGCCATGACCCCGCCTTGAAGGGCGTGCCGAAAGGATATAAAATCCCTATCCGTGACATCCGCGCTTCGGTGGGGGCAGGCTTCTTATATCCATTGTTGGGCGAGATGCGCACGATGCCAGGTTTGCCGACCCGTCCTGTCTTCTACGATGTGGACCTGGACCTGGAGACCGGGCGGGTGTTAGGCCTGTTCTAACCATAAACGATAACCAGAGTGGGCGATTGCGAACTTTGTATGCGATCGCCTACTTTTTATTTTAAGCACAATATGGTTGCAACCTGAGGATTGAAAAATCGGCTAAACAGGAATTGACAATATACGATATAATAGGTATAAATTATCTTATATTAACTTGAATTACTAAATATAGATGGGAGGAAATTCAATGGTTGAAAAAATAGAATCGGTCATAATCGGTGGCGGTCAGGCTGGTCTGTCACTCAGCTATTATCTCACCCAAGCGGGGCGGGAGCATATCATCCTGGAAAAATCACCTCAGGTGGCAGATGCGTGGCGCAACCGGCGCTGGGATTCGTTTACCCTGATCACACCTAATTGGTCCTTCAAACTTCCGGGAGCGGAATATGACGGATCAGAACCAGACGGGTTCATGCCAAAGTCTGAAATCGTTCGCCGGTTCGAGCAGTACGAGCACGAAAATCATCTGCCTGTGAGCTGTTCAACGGAGGTCACCCGGGTTGACCCCATGGTAGACCATTATCGTTATCGCGTATTTACCAACAACAGGAACTATGAGTCAAAGAATGTGGTCATAGCATCAGGGATGTTTCAGAAAGGGAAAATTCCTGCATACGCCTCTCAAATACCGCAGCATATTATGCAGATCCCATCGGACGCTTACCGGAATCCACAAGCCCTGCCTCCGGGCGCGGTACTGGTGGTTGGCTCAGCTCAATCAGGCTGCCAGATTGCAGAGGAGCTCAACGATGCAGGACGTAAAGTTTACTTATCCACAGGAACTGCCGGGCGTTTTCCCCGCCGCTACCATGGAAAAGACGGATACTATTGGCTAAACCTGATTGGATTTTTCGATCGCACCACGGCTATGCTGGAATCGCCCAAGGACCGCTTTTTTGGCTCGCCACATTCAACCGGAAAGGGTGGCGGGCACGAAATCAACTTGCATACTTTTTATCGTAATGGCATCATCCTGTTAGGTCATGTGCGCGGCTATGATGAAGGAAAGCTCGATCTTGCCCCAGACTTGAAGAAGAACCTGGTTAAATCAGACGGATTTGCCGCCAATGTAATCAAGCAGATTGATGAATATATTCTGAAACACTCCTTGAATCTCCCTGCAGAGAAAGTGACGATTTTGGATGACGCATACCGGGCACCCGAGATCCGTTCTCTGGATTTATTAGCAGAAGATGTCAGCGCTATTATTTGGGCAACCGGTTATACGAATGACTATAGCCTGGTACAGCTCCCATTGCTTGATTCTTATGGTTTTCCATCCACCGATCGGGGCATCACGCACTATCCCGGTTTGTATTTTCTCGGCTTGCAATGGATGAATAAGTTTAAATCCGGATTTCTCATGGGGGTCGGTGAATCGGCCCAATACCTGGCTGAAGTTATCTGCAGGGAATAGTTTTTCGAAGGGAAAGTAATTAGTGGGCGGTCATCTTAGCCGTCCATTTTTTATTTAAATGATCGCTTTTCTTGGATGAAGTGTGGATGAAGGATGATCGGGGATGATGTTGGATGAGAGGTGGACAGAATAAATTAGAAGCTTATATCCAGTTCAATTCATCGTTTTATGGATGGGATTAATCTCAATGGAGTTAGCGTACAATCAGTGACAGGACCATCGCCAATACGACCATGACGCCAATCACTCCCATCACAATTTGCTGGGTTCGGATTGAACGTTGCTGTCCTTTACTGAGAACTTTCTTTTTCGCCATTCCTTACTCCTTGCTGGTTTCCGATTTTATCCATACTAATTATAAAACATTGTTTATCTAAATTTCTAATTAGTTGCTTAATAGAAATTCCTCGTGTTATGTTATCTCAACATGCGCGAAGATTCCAATCACTACAATGGACGATTTACAAAATGCTATCTGCCCAGACTCTTTCATAGTGATTCTTTTACTGTCTCGGCTAATTTCAAGGTCATTCCTTTGACCGATTTTATATCTTCGATGGAAGCCTCGCGGATGGCGTCGATGCCGCCAAAATGAGCCAGTAATGCTTTTCGCCGGGTTGGGCCAATCCCAGGAATGGAGTCCAGAACTGAGACGACCCCGGCTTTATCGCGCCGGTTGCGGTGAGCGGTGATGGCGAAGCGATGGGCCTCATCACGGACGCGCTGGATAAGATATAAAGCCTGCGAGTGGCGTGGCAGCAGAATGGGCTCGGATTTTTCGGGGATAAACAACTCCTCATTTTGCTTGGCGAGACCAGTAACAATGAACTTTCCGGCCAGCTCAAATTCCTCCAACACCTTGACTGCTCGGCTGAGCTGGCCTTTCCCGCCATCAACAATCAGCAGGTCGGGTAAGATGGCAAAGGCGGGATCGGGCTTTTCACCTGGAGCTTCAGCCAGCTCCTGAGCGGCTTTCCAGCGGTTGAAGCGGCGGGTGAGGACTTCTTCCATACTGGCGAAATCATCTGGCCCTGTCACACTACGGATATTAAATCGCCGATAAAGATTCTTCTTCGGCACCCCCTGACCAAAGACCACCATGCTGCCAACTGCGGCAGTCCCCTGGGTATTTGAGATATCATAACATTCAATACGGTTGGGGATGACGGGGAGATTTAAGTAAGTCTTGAGCTCGTCCAGGGATTGTTCCTGACGATGCGTATCCGCATGCCATTGTGCCTCCAATGCTTCAAGGGTGGCACTGGCGTTCTCAGCCGCCATTTGGATCAGCTCTTGTTGTGGGCCTTCGCGCGGGATGCGAATCTCCACTTTCTTGCCACCGCGTTTGGTATTCAACCATTCGCGGATGATGTGCATTTCTTCAATCTCTTGCGGCAGCAGAACTTGGGCAGGGACAGAAGGGGACTGATTGTAAAACTGTGTAATGAAGTCACTAATCACTTCCGCGTCAGGTGTTTCCTCAGCCCCTTCCATGAGGAAGTATTCACGCCCGATCAGCTTGCCATTGCGAATGAAGAACACTTGCAAACAGGCTTCACCATCTGTGCGTGCCATGGCAATCACATCAGAATCGATGTAATCACTGGAGATGACTTTTTGCTTCTCCACCACCTTCTCTATGGATTGGATTTGATTGCGCAGGGTGGCGGCGCGCTCAAAAAGAAGCTCTTCAGCCGCCTGATCCATCTCGATGCGCAGACGAGATACAATGGGCTCGGTGTGGCCTTCCAGGAATTGACCCAGATCATCGATCATCTGGCGGTAACCTGACTGGTCAATCTTTCCAATGCAGGGTGCACAGCATAATTTGATGTCGTAATATAAACAGGCGCGCTCATCTTTCCCGGTAATCACACGGTCGCACGTCAGATATGGGAAGATGTGGCGTAGGACGTCCAATGTTTGATGCACCGCCCATACGCTGGTGTAGGGACCATAGTATCGAGAGCCATCCTGAACCATCTGGCGCGTCACCGTCAGCTTGGGAAAGGGGTCGTTCCAATGAACTTTGATATACGGGTAGCTTTTATCGTCGACTAGCCTGACGTTGTAGTGGGGGCGATATTTTTTGATCAGGTTCATCTCGAGGATTAATGCCTCGAGCTCGGACCCGACCACGATCCACTCGATTTCTACAATATGGTTCACCAGCTTGTGGGTCTTTCGATCTTCCTGGGCACTGGCGTGGAAATACGAGCGCAGGCGGTTGCGTAGATTAACTGCCTTGCCGACGTAAATCACTTTGCTATCCACGTCTTTCATGAGATAGCAACCTGGTTTAAGTGGGGCGGTGTCTAAAATTCCCTGAAGATGCTCAGAAATTTCCATCGGGCATAAATTTTATCACTGTTAGGGGCTGGGGATAAGGGGAGGTCAGTGTTTAAGCAATCTCACTTCATCCCGTGGGATATTGCGGGTGTTGTATAATAGCGCCAATCGATGTGTGATGCTCTGCTGCGGGCACAAAAGGAGTTTCGGACTGGGTAAACCGCTTGAAGTTTTAGTGGGTGAGTTGTTACGGATGCGCGGGCTACGGCTGGCAGTGGCTGAATCCTGCACGGGAGGTCTAATCGGTCATATGTTGACCAATGTAGCCGGCTCATCCACGTATTATATGGGCAGTGTGACCGCGTATGCTTATGAAGCCAAGGTACGCATTCTGGGGGTAAGCTGGGATACCTTGGAGAAATTTGGGGCAGTGAGCGCTGAAACGGTGCTTGAGATGGCGCGCGGTGTGCGAATCGCCCTGGCGGCAGATATTGGTATTTCGGTCAGCGGGATTGCCGGACCAGGGGGTGGCACGCCAGATAAACCCGTGGGCACCACCTGGATTGGGGTTAACTCAACCAAAGACGAGTATGCAAGGCAATTTCTCTTCCAAGGTGACCGGATCGCGGTCAAGGAACAGGCTGCCCAGGCCGCGTTGCATCTTTTGGCAGAACATTTACAGAAAGTCTATGTCTGATGAGGTCAGGATTAAGATCCAATATTTGATAGTCTATATTGTTTGTAGATAATATTGCATCATGGAACCTATTGAAGTTACCGCACGATTTGATGAACAAGGCATAGTTACTCCCCTACACTTCACCTGGAAAGAGGGTATTTATCGGGTGGAATCCACCGGGCGGCGCTGGGGGGATGACCTGGGTCAACATATATTAGTCATGGTTTCGAGTGGGCGGATCTATGAATTAACCTTTAAGAGCGGTGAGGGGCGTTGGTACATCGAAAAGGCTGGACCAGACCGCATGGTCGTCTGAGCACATGAGTCGAAAACCAATTCATCTGTGTGTAGCATTTGCAGTCATCCTGCTGGCGTTGTCTGGGACAACGATGCCCAGCCGTGCTCAAGCGGGTGATCCCTATGCCTTGATCGATGCAGTAAAATACCTGCGCGCAGCCAATGGTCTGCTTGCTTATCAGGCAAACAGCATATTGATGTCCATAGCACAGGGGCATAGTGATTACCAGGCGGCAATCGGTGAGGTTACTCATACGGGGGCGGGCGGGACACGCCCCAGAGACAGGGCAGCCGCGGCAGGCTATGGCGGTGGGGGGACGTTTTTTATTTCAGAAAATATTGCCGGAGGGAATGATCTATCCGTGGATGGGGCTATTTCGATGTGGCTTGGAGATGACCCACACATCCAGACCATGCTGGGAGCCAGCTATCAGGATATTGGGGCAGGGGCATCGGTCTCGAATGGTTTCGTTTACTACACGATTGATGTGGCTTACGTGGCGGGAAGTGGGAATTATGCTCCCCCTGCCACCGCCAAGCCTGGCGGACCGACTTCCATACCAGTCTATATGGTCGAGACTTCCACACCCTCTTCAGATGGCTCGGTTGTGCATACCGTCCTGTCTGGTCAGACGTTGATTGGGATTGCCAAGGCTTATGGAGTACTCGTGGCAGAAATTAAGGATCTTAACAACCTGACTAGTGATGATATCTATGTAGGTGATAAGCTTCTCATTCATCTCGCTAATACCCCCGGTCCGACGAGTACAACCACAGCCACTACCACCCCCACCCGAGCCGCGACGCCAACTCGCAACCCCACCCGCACGCCGACTCCCTCCGCTTCTCCTGTAGTCACTCCAACGGAATCGATACTGGTTTCCAGCGCCGCACAGGATGGACCTCAAAACGGGTCAGACCCGGTGGAAAGCATCCTGGTTGTTGCTATTATTGGTCTGGCAGCTGGTGGTGCGATCATGATGGTGGTGGGTAGTTTGCTCAAGCGCAGCACAAAGCAACCGGGGGGTTAAGTCTCGCGCGGCACCCACAGGGTTTGCAACCTGCTATCCGTTGCTTCATTTAGCTCCTGCCAGCTTGAGATGGGCAGATTCACCACTGCCAGGGCGGCAGTTGGCATGTGTTCGCTTACATCGGTGAGCAAGGTGAGCAATTCTTCGACGTCGGGGTTGTGACCCACGACCAGCACTTGCCTGGCATCATCCGGAAGGCGGTGCAGGATATCCAGGTAACAGGCTGTGTCGGAGAGATACAGGTCTTGATACGAGTCGATTTGACCTTCAAAGCCGCAGCCATCAGCCACTGCCTGGGCGGTATCATGCGCTCGACGAGCGGTTGAGCTGAGGATCAGGTCGGGAATAAGATCGTTTTCCTTCAAGTACTTGCCAACCTTGGGAGCTTCCTTTTTACCGCGTTTATTCAAAGGCCGTTCATGGTCAGGCTGCCCAGACTGTTTCCAGCTGGATTTAGCGTGGCGCAATAGTAGTAGTGTCTTCATATATGATCGTCCAAAATATCACGCCTTCCCATTATAATAGCTTCTTGAAATTTATTAGGGAGAAACAGTTTGGTGATCCGTGCACTGATTTTCGATTTTGATGGCTTGATTCTGGAGACCGAAGAACCTGCTTATAAATCCTGGGCAGAGGTTTACCAGTCTTTTGGGCTCACATTGCCGTTTTCAACCTGGTCAACCATCATTGGCACTGCGCAAGGTGATTTTAACCCTCGCATAGAGCTACAGAGGCAGGTGAAAGGGTGGGTGGATTGGGATGCAGTTGAATTCAGGCGGCAGACGAGCGAGCAGGCACTTATTGAAGCGCAGCCTGTGCTGCCCGGGGTGGAGCAATATCTTCACGACGCCAAGCGCCTGGGACTTTATTTAGGTTTAGCATCCAGCTCTTCGTGTAATTGGGTGGCAGGGCACCTGAAACGGCTGGGACTTGTGGATTACTTTAATTGCATCTGCGCTTCGGATGACGTTCAACACACCAAACCTGATCCAGAGCTATACCAGTGCGTCCTGCATGGGCTGGGTGTAAGTGCAGATGAAGCCATTGCCCTGGAAGATTCACCCAACGGTATCCGGGCTGCCAAGCAAGCCGGGATATTTTGTGTGGCTGTGCCCAACCCGCTTACCCGCCAGCTTATACTCAGTCAGGCAGATCTACTGTTAGGCTCGCTGGCAGAGATACCCCTTGAGCAACTATTGAATAAGGTCAATTCTCTTTAAACACAGAGAGCCGCTTTGTGAGCGGCTCCCCGGCGCGCTGCAGCACCCTTATCCAATCAGGAGGAGGGATGCCGCAGCGCTGTGTCTTATACTCTCACTTGACATGGCTGACATCACCTCCTATATGGTGGGATAGCTTGGGAGGGGTGGATAGACCACCCAATGATGGATGTAGTATCACACAAATTCATGCCAGAGTCAATGTATATTGCACGGCTTAGTGCATGGGTTATAATAGTTTTTCGTTCTCGAATGTGAGGTATTCATGGGATTTCATGGCGGTGGTTGGTTTTCATATCTAGGTTCAACGGGTGAAAAACCCAAAGTCACGCTTGGCCTGCTGCAGCGAGTAATGGGTTATTCAAAACCATATCGCTGGCAGCTTGTTTCCATGCTGGTGTTAATCTTATTCTCAACCGGACTCACTCTGCTGACGCCACTGATCTTGCGCGACTTGATTGATAAGACCATCCCATCCGGCGACCTGTCAAGGCTGATCCTGCTTGCAATATCATTGCTGCTCATCCCGGTGGTGGGAGGTGCCTTCGGCGTGGTCCAAAGGCGCCTGAATGCTATGGTGGGTGAGGGGGTCATCTATGACCTGCGGGTGGCGTTATATGCACGTTTGCAACGCATGTCGCTGCACTTCTTCACCAACACCAAGCTCGGTGAGCTAATGAGCCGCCTGAACAATGACGTGGTGGGTGCACAGAACGCTATCAGCAATACTATCGTGAGCCTCATCACCAATATCATCCAGGCGGTAGCGGTGTTGGTGGTCATGTTGTCCCTGGAATGGCGGCTGACCTTGATCAGCATCATCATCCTTCCGCTTTTTATCCTGGCTGCCAGGCATATGGGTGAGAGGTTGCGCGACATATCCCGTCAGCAGCTGGAAGCCAATGCTCAGATGAACGCCACCATGAACGAAACGCTCAATATTGGCGGAGCTTTGCTAGTCAAGCTATTTGGTCGGGCCGTGACGGAGGTAAAGCGCTTCGAAAATAGGGCCGCACTGGTACGCGATCTTGGCATCGGACGGGCGTTGTTGGGAGCCATTTTCTTCATCATCATCGGTTTGGTGAGCGCGGTTGGGACCGCCCTAGTTTACGGTATTGGCGGTTATCTAGTGATACAAAAGGCATTTACCATCGGTACCATTGTTGCGTTTGGTGCTTACATGTCCAGTTTATACAGCGCTCTGGCAGGACTTACTAATGCGCCGGTGGATTTTGCCACGTCGGTGGTCAGCTTTGAACGCGTCTTCGAGGTGATCGATCTGCCGCATGATATCCTGGAAAAGCCGGAAGCGTGGGTGTTGAAAGAAGTTCGGGGTGAGCTGATTTTTGATCACGTCACCTTTAGGTATGATGTCGATGGTAAAGCATTGCTGAGCGTTGTGAAACGCTACGGCAAGATGGATAATGTCGAGGCTGCACTTTCGGGAGGGCTTCAAGAGCCAAAGAACAAGATCTCCACGCAGGGTGATGGTCAATCTGATACCGAGGAAGAAGAGGTAGCTCGTAATCAGGCACGCTTGATGGCGCTCGATAATGTCAGTTTTTCCGCCCATCCCGGACAGCTGGTAGCCTTGGTTGGACCGAGTGGGGCGGGCAAAACTACGCTGACCTACCTGATCCCTCGCTTATATGACCCGACCGAGGGACGTATCCTGCTGGACAATTATGATTTGCGCGATGTGACGCTGGATTCGCTTTCTGCCCAGATCGGCATGGTGACGCAGGAAACCCACTTGTTCCATGATACCATCCGTACGAACTTATTGTATGCCAAGCTGGATGCCACTCAAATGGAGCTGGAGGCTGCCGCTCGTGCAGCCAATATCCACGATTTTGTTGTCAGCCTTCCAGATGGTTATGACACAATCGTTGGCGAGCGTGGTTATCGCCTGAGCGGGGGTGAAAAGCAGCGGGTAGCTCTGGCGCGTGTCATCCTGAAAGACCCTCGCATCCTGGTCTTGGATGAAGCCACCAGTAGTTTGGATAGTGAATCTGAGATGCTGATCCAGGAGGCACTCAAACGTGTTATGGCAGGGCGCACAAGTATCGTCATTGCCCATCGTTTGAGCACGATCCTGGCAGCGGATGTGATTCTGGTTATGGATCGAGGCAGGATCCTTGAGCAAGGCACACATCGTGAATTATTGGATCAAGGTGGGTTGTACGCATTACTCTATGAAACCCAGTTCAGTCGTGAGCGTGACCTGGCATGAACGTTTATTTTGCCTGTTCGATTACTGGAGGCCGCCAGGATGAGGTGATCTACCAAAAACTGGTGGCTGCTTTGCAACAGAATGGTCATCATGTACCCACCGCGTTGCTGGCAAGCCCGGAAGTCATGCCCCTGGAGGGAGTGGTATCGCCTGAGGATGTGTATGTGCGCGATATCAGGTGGATCAGAGATTGTGATTTGCTGCTAGCGGAGGTCAGCACGCCCTCGCATGGCGTGGGATACGAGATTGGTTATGCCCTTTCGCTCGGGAAAAGGGTGCTTTGTCTTTACCGCAAGGGCCGTAAAGTATCAAAAATGATACTGGGAAATCCGCACCCACAGCTGACCATCCACACCTATGAGACACCCGAGCAAGCAGTTCATTTGCTTTCCACCTATCTGGATAATTTAACTGAATAGAGCGCTGGATGAACAAGGGCATTCTGGCTGGGATTGGTGCATTTACCTTTTGGGGGTTGTTTCCCGTTTATTGGAGGATGCTCGAGCAAGACCCGGCGATAGAAATCCTGGCGCATCGCATGGTCTGGTCACTCATATTTGTTGCCGTAATACTGACTTTGCAGAAAGAATGGCGCTGGTTGGGGGAGGTACTTCGCAATCGCAGAACGGTGGTGATATATACGTTGGCTGCGATCCTGCTCTCGCTCAATTGGTACACCTACATTTGGGCGATAAATGCCGGATATGTGTTGGAAGCTTCCCTGGGTTATTTTATTAACCCTTTGGTCAACTTCTTATTAGGAGTGATCTTCCTGAGGGAAAAGCTGCGTGGCGGTCAAGTGGTTGCGGTGATCCTGGCGGGGCTTGGGGTGGTCTACCTGACGGTGAACTACGGTTCATTGCCGTGGATTTCACTGGTGCTGGCCTTCACCTTTGGCATGTATGGGCTGATCAAGAAAACGGCTCCCCTGGAATCGATGCATGGGTTCAGCCTGGAAACAATGGTGTTATTCCTGCCGGCCCTGGTGTATTTGTTATATAGAAATGCATCAGGGGTTGGAGCATTCGTTCACCAAGGGGTGCTCATCACCGTGTTATTGATCCTGGCAGGTCCAGTGACTTCAATCCCCCTGCTGATGTTTGGGTATGCCGCCCGCAGGATTCCATTATCCATGCTCGGTTTTATCCAATACATTACCCCGACCCTGCAATTCTTATTGGGGGTATTTGTCTATTTCGAGCCTTTCCCGAAAGCCAGGTTAGTCGGATTCTGCATCATTTGGCTGGCTTTGTTGATGTATTCAATTGATGGTGTATTGTTCAACCGCAAATAAAAAGCCAACTCATCCCTGGTCGAACCTTTGTAACACTTCCCATGCAAGTCCATGCACCTTTTCCAGGCTGCCCACTTCCAGGTGGTCGGGGGTATCGGTCAAACGGTGCCATTCAGGCAATAAAGCAGTACCTTTGCGGTGGGCGATCAGGCACACCGCTTTGAAGCCATGCCTCCACAAGATGCTGCACTCGGTCGCGGCTCCCACGAGAGGTGCGTCGGCGATCTTTAGCCCGTACCCTGTGCCGGCTTCCTTGATGAAGGCTTCTGTTTCAGGTGGGATGGTGAGTGGGCGAATATTCCCTTCCTGGCGAATGTAGCTGATCTCCTCTCCAATCCCCACCATTTCAAAATCCAGGAACAGGGCTTCTTTGAGTGCTGGCCCGTATTGCTCGATCAAAGACAGCATGCCATCCCCGCTGGTCTCCTCACAGCCGGTGAATGCCAGCCAGACCTCCGTGATTTGCAGCGGCTGAGCTTTTAGGCGCTGTGCCAGCGCCAGGACGGTACCCACGGCCGATGCATTATCGTTGGCTCCAGGCGAATATCGACCCAGATCGGCCGTCACACCCGTGAACCAGCCGATGAAATGGACGAGGGCCAGGAACAGCCCGAGCCAGCCAAAAGCCGGCCAGTGGGTGAGGACCGCCAGACCGTAAACTGGGATAGCCAGATACACACCAAAGACAGTGGCGATGGCTATGGGGGTAAACAGCCGCACCAAGAAGTCAGTGGCAAACCAGAATACAGCCCGGTGGGTATCCAGGTGAGCCACAAGGACCATGCGCCGCTGCACTTCACCCGCGGGGGAGAGTTTTGCGATGACATTTTGGCTGGGTGCATGCGGCAGTGCCTTGCGCAGCGGGTAATCATCATTGGTGAACTTGCACCACAACAGGTAACCACTAAACCCAAAAGCCAGCCAGGCGATGATCACAGCCGGCAACGCGCCCAGGGGCTTGCTCAGCAGCCAGTAGGCAGCATGGCCGACCAGCGCCAGACCAAAGGCGAGGGCGATAAACAACCACAGCGATCGCTCACCCGAAAAAGGCTGCAGCTTCACATCTGAGATACCAAAGGAGTTTATCTGAGCCTTCACATACTCAGCGGCAATCTTCTCCGCATCAGTGGCTGAACCGCGGCCATTTTTAGTCACAGCCTGAGCGTAGGAGAGGGCGTGTTGGGCAAACTGGGCAGATGTCTGAAGGTTTGTGCTCATGGGATGGATAAAATAAACCTCCCATAGATTCTAACCTACAGGAGGCGTTATTTCAGGGCTTGATCTCCAATAAGCCGCCGGCACTGTTCCCCTGTACTTCAGGGAAGTAGAACATCCAGGCATGGGCGGGGAGCAGGTGGTATTCACCAGCCTGCAAAACGGTGAGTGTGTAGGTCAGATCATAAGATCCGGCAGGCAGATAGGACGCCGTCCAGCTGATGTGATCGTCATAGATTTGAGCCGCATTGAACATCCACCAGCCCCAACCATTACCAAAAGGATCGCGTGGGTCATAGAGGGGTCCGGGCTCACCGGTTACACCCAGCTGGGAGGTCTTTAGGTTGGTATTGAGAATCTCCGTCCCTGCAGGGATGTAATCTTCTACTACGAAATGATAGACATCCTGGGGAAGGACAACGCTCAAGCGGACGGTCAGCGTGTCACCAACTTTGGTGACGTTGATGGGGGTGGCGGTTTTCAGGTCAGCCCCCAGGGGGTAGTAAGCGCGGCTTACACTGATTCCCTGGTTGAGTGAGGCAACCTCCTCCACCGGGCGATAAACTTTCAATGCAGCAGAGTAGTACAGTCGTCCGGTGCCGGCGTCGCGTTGGATCGTCAGGGCATTGGGGTCATGCGGATACAAGGAGTTGATGGGTACGCTGGTCATCACCGGGTTGAGCTGAGTCTCGCCGCCTGCCAGCCCCGTGGCGATCTGACTGCCATTCAAGCTGGCACCGAAGGCATAATTACTGCCCAGCTCACCTGTGCCTATCATCACCTCATTCATCGCAAGCAGGATCCAGGCGCTTTCGTAACTGGAGCTCCAGTATCCCGAGGCCCCTCGGTTGGACATCAGGTAGTTCACAGCATCTGGCAGGATGGTGGAAGTTGGCTCGACCTGTGCCAGGGTATAGATCACGATGGCTGAGTTGGATAGGGTGGAGGTCATGTTGCGCAAGTCGGGCTTATCCGCCTCCCAATGCACGCCAGTGGCAGAGCGGATGGCAGTAGATTGCAGGTCAGAGATCAGGGTTGGAACTTGGTCGCTGCTCGAGGAGGCTAAATTGAGCGACAGGATCAGCAGCGCTTTAGCCCACGGGCTGAGCTGGTCGCGCACTTCATACAGGCTATTAGCGTTGGCCAGGTTGCCAGCTCCCGACTGTTTCAAGGCGAAATTTTCAAACGCCAGAAGGTCGAGTTTCCAGGATTCTGTGGTCTGATTGGGTGATATCAAGTTGGAGAAAATATATCTCCTGGCATTGTTAATGGCCTCTTCGGGTACCATAATACCTGCATCACTGGCCTTGGCCAGTCCGAATAGCACGTAAGCAGTGATATACGTATCACTATCATTTTCCTGCCACCAACCCCAGCCACCGTCCACATTTTGCAATGCCAGCAAGTGCTGTAGCCCTTCATCGAGAGTACGGTCGAGGCGCGCTTTCAGATCAGGGGAGTCGATGGCGAAAGATTGCAGGGTGGTGTAGGTCACCAGGTTGGGCAGAAAGCGTGATAGGATCTGTTCGGTGCAGTTGTAGGGGTAATTTTCGAGCGCGTCCAGGGCATCCACCATAGCAGCTGCCAGGGAGGGGTCCAGCTCAACGCTAAGCGATCCGCTGTTGGCGTCGAAAGTCACGGGCAGGCTGACCAGCTCCAGGCGCTGGCCTCCTTCTGCCAGAGAGCCTGAGGTGGCAAAGGTTTGGGGGGCAGTGTAGCGCAGCACAGGCAAAGCACCTTTGGAGACCAGCACAGCATCCTGCAGGCCACCCGCCTGAGTGGAGAAACGCAAGCTGGCGCTGGCGACGTCCTCAGCCGTACCCCACCATTCTAAACGCGTGCGACCGTTGGGTGGTACAGTCACGCGCTGGGCGGCGTTGGCAGGATCATCTAAAACGAAGCCAATTGCCTGTAATAATGCAGTACCCTGTAGCTCATTGGGAGTGTTATTCTGCACTACCGCTACTAGCATGGCATGATCGCCCACCACCAGGAAGCGCGGTGTTACCGGGCGGATTAACAAATCTTTGGTAGTGAGGACCTGCAGCTGAGATTCTCCCACCAGAGTATCCTTGGTTAGACCACGCACCAGCACCTGCCAGGTGGTTAAGCTGTCAGGCAGGTTCATACTGACGGTGGCTTCACCATTGGCATTGGTGATGATTTGAGCATTCCAATAAGCGGTGTCGGGGAAATTCTCGCGTGTAACCGATTCAGCAGCCGCGCCATCCCCTCCACCACCCATACCACCTGGCATATAACGCAACCGCTGGCCAGAAGCAGCCAGAGAGATTCCAGTGCGTATGCCGAGTGGCTGCTGCCCATAAAAAGCGGTGAATATGTCTTCAGAGTTGGGGTCTGCCAGACTGAGCACGGCCAGGTCCACTACCGAAAGGGAGAATTCCCCTTCCACCGGGCTGCCATTGGCATTAGTAATGCGCAAGGTAAACGTCACGGGTTCGCCCGGACCTGTCCTGACAGGCTGACTGGTCAAGGTTATATTCAGGTATTCATAAGATACGTCGACCGGCAGGTTGACATAACCCTGGCGGAAATCCGGATTACCCAGGTCATCCTGACCTAGCAGGGTAATGGCGATATAAACATTAGGGGCATCCTCCGTGCTGATAGCCAGCGGGATGGCGCTGCCACCAGGTTCGAGCTGCAGGAGCTGATAACGCATGACATAACTACGCTCCACCGTCAGCAAGCCTAATGCTGGGCCGCTGAAGGGGTTGGGCACAAACACCTGGGCGGTATCTCCGGGTTTGTATTCATCCCGGTCAGCCACCAGCTGCAGGCGTTGGTTGGGCAGGGATGGCCATTCTGCCTGTCCGGCACCTCCCACCCAAATAATCACCTGGGTGAGCGTGCCATCCCCGGATACGTCCAACTGATAAGTCCCCGGTTCAGGTGGAGTAAACCCCACTCGTGCTTTACCCTCTGCATCGGTGGTGATATTAGTACTGGCAATGGGTGTATATTCAGGTTCATAGGTGGGGGCTAGGTAACCCATGGTATCGGATGATGGATCGTGGCGCACCCAGACAACGCGTTGGAATTGAGCGGAAAGAGAGCGTTTACCTGCCGGGTTACCATCCCAATCCGCCACCAGGACCTCAAAGCCTGCTTCAGATTTCGCCTGATAAGTCCAGGCATCAGGATGGATTCCGATGTAATATTCCGCCGGATTTACATAGATAGAGCTGCGGGAGCTGACAGGTTGGCCGCTTTCATCTGTGAGGGTGACTTCAAGCGTAAATTGATTACGTCCAGGTGAAGCAGGTGCGGAGAGTTCCAAAGCCAACAATCCGTTCGAGTCCGTCCGTCCACCCCCTTCGCTCACTGGATTGCCAAGCCCACCCACACCGAAGTGATAGTTGTAGGCGTTTAGCCAGCTGGTATCCACCGGACCTACCTGATAGTTGGGGATATTGAAGTAAGAATCCTGTTGGTAGAGTGCCCAATGCAAAGGCAGATTACCAGCAGGGGCATCGAAGAAATAACGTGCATTGACCTCCGCCGTCAGTGCCGTTCCACTAAGTACATCGGTGGCTTGGAATGCCACCTGCAGGTTGATCTCCGGCTTACGGTAATCAGCTACCTGGAAGAGAATAGCGTTGTAGTAGTTGGGATTTGTAAGGCTGTATGTACCGGGCTGGGCATCCGGGGGCAATGGGTACTCTCCATGGGCTGTGGCAAAAGCATTGAGTGGCAGGTCAAAGCTGGCTACCTGCTCCCCCATGCCATCATAAAGCACCAATGGGTAGGAACTGACATCCGGCATGGAGTAGCGACCGTTCGATGCTTGCCGTACCACCAGGCGAAAATATACTGTATCTCCGGGACGGTAAATTGGGCGGTCCGTATAGATGTATGCGAATATTTTCGATGGAGAATAACTTATATTGAGATCGAAATTCCAGGGACTGACACCTTCATTCCAAATGGAGATGGCAAAACCAAAATTATCCTCACCCGGTGTCCCGAGGATTGCATACGAGGCATTGTAGGGGTCCTCGTAATCTACGATGGAGCCCTGGAAGATACCACTTGTATCGGTCGTTCCAGAAACAAGCATCTGCCCTGATTGGCCGTAGATTGCCACAGGCAGGTTTGTCGCGGGCGTGTTCGTATTCAAATCAACCGCCCATACAAAAGCCTCGGTTGGGCTCAGTTTAAGCGTGGCCTGGTAGTGGCTAATGGCTAAAATCGTCGTGTTTACCCACCCATAATCGTTGGGTACATTGATGCGCATAAAGTACAGGCCAGGGGTGCGTGGCTGCCCACCCGGCGAGATCGGGATGGTTACAGCTGTGGATTGGTTGTGAGGTACTTCTGGATAGAAAGTCCAGGATTCGGCATCGGATGGAGTAAAGTTCTGGCGGAAATCATAGCCATTGTTTCCGAACATCTGCACCAGGTCGTTGATCGTCAGGGTGCCAATGGAAAGCGGGAGGGAAGACACGTTGGTCACTTGGCCAAGCAGGCCGGTATCCTGCGTAGTGAGGAAGGTGGTATCGGTGCTGTACGGAAATTGGACGATGGGATCAAGGGCTGCGGTGCGGAAATGCAGGGTATAAGTCCGTCCCAAACGGCTACCCCATAAGTCAGTCAGGTCGGGCGAGACGGTAAGTGTATAACTGGTCTCAGGGTCAAAGTTACCCCAATAAGCAACCGTCATACCATTATCATCTATATACGGTTGGAGGTTGGGTACAGTGGGGGTGATGATGACGTATTTCTCGACATCCTGCTCAGATAGATAGGAGGTAGTGTATAACCGGATGGCTTCGTAATTTTCTTTTACTCCACCTTCAGCTGGATAAGTACTGATGATGGAAAGCTCTGGCACGGTATGCCAGCTCTGGTAGATCGAATCACCTAAAGGCGTTCCACCCAGGGCAGCTGCCTGAGCCCCAAGGGAGAATGAATAGGTTTCATCACGTTGCAGCAGAGCGGTGGGGGTGAAGGTGAAGGTGGTGAAATCCTCGTTCCAGGAAGATGCACCCGATACCGCTGTGCCATCACTGGTTTGTAGCGAGAAATTTGCTTCCACGCTGGCTGAATCCATCGAATAGCTGAAGTTGAGCTGCACGCCAGTGTTTAGGCGTACAGCGGAGGCAGTATCATCTGGAGAGGCCGATACAAACCGCGGTAGCACGGTGTTGAACGACCAGCCGGGAGTGGATTCCAGGGGTGAACCGGAGGTACTAATCAGGTCGGGATTGAGGCTCACATGATATGATGCTCCACCGGCCAGAGCAGGTTCAGGGTAGAAAATATAGGTGCTGGTGTTGATCCATTCACCGCGACCGTTCGCGGAGGGTTTAAGCGTAAACGCGGCGGGTAGGCTGGTAGGGTCGGCACCCAGGGCAACGACCGGCTGGTTGAAGGCTGCAACTACTGCTGAAGAGGGATCTACATCATTGGAACCGTTCGCAGGCAGGCTCTGCACAACACTTAAATACCCACTGGTAGTGTAAGACAGGCTGATGGGTTGTAGGAGCGCCATCCCCTTGGCAGATTGAGCTGTGGTGGTTATGTTGATCGTCAAGGGTGTGTCAGGCAGCAAGGAGGTATCGGGGGTGAAGGTGAGGATAGAGTCGTCACGCCATGCGAAGCTGCCGGAAATGGCTGGCTCTCCGGTCAGCGCGGCTTCGACCGAAGCGTGCTGCATGGGTTGGTTGAAGTAGAATGTAATCGGGTTTTTAAGTGCGATCTGGGCACCCGGAAGCGGGTCGGTTTCCACCAGTGCAGGCGGCAAGTTCTGGGGGACCTTTGTGGGCGTGGCTGAGGGAAGTGGGGTGGTTATGGGGGTGGGGGTTTTCTTTTTGCATCCCCCAAGCGACCAGGCAAGGCTGATCAGGATTAGTGTGCAAAGTATAATAAAAATCGGTGACTTACGAGGAATCTCGTATGTAAAATGGGAGGAGCGCATAGGTTTCTCCTTTGTGGGGGTAAACCTTCCCCGAGTAAAATGGATTATAACATCCCCATTAAGACGTATTACACCGTTGAATTGTTCACATTAACCCTTGTTCCAGGTCTGCCAGAATATCCGGCAAGTTTTCGATGCCCACGGAGAGGCGCACCAGCCCATCCGTGATGCCCTGGTTTAGGCGGTCCTTTCGCGGTACCGGACCATGGGTCATGCTGGCAGGGTGTTCGATCAGGGTATCCACCATGCCCAAGGATACTGCCAGGGTAGCCAGCCGAACCCGCTCCATCAGCCGGATGCCCGCTTGCATACCGCCATTCAGCTCGAAAGACAGCATCCCGCCAAATGCATGCATCTGTCTGACCGCAACTTCATATCCAGGGTCGTTCTCCAAACCTGGATAATGCACCGTGGCTACCGCCGAGTGGGTGGACAGGAAACGCGCGACTTCCATAGCATTCTCGCAGTGACGTTGCATGCGCAATTCGAAAGTCTTGAGTCCTAAGTTCGCCAACCAGGAATCGAACGGGCTGGGGATGCCCCCCAACACCTTGACGAAAGTGTAAAGGCTCTTGTGGATGTAATCGGGATGAGAGCTGACCACTGCACCGCCAGTGAGAGCGCCATGCCCGGAGAGAAACTTGGTGGTAGAGTGAACTACGATATCCGCCCCCAGAGTTAGTGGTCTTTGGCAGTAGGGAGTGGCAAAGGTATTATCCACTGCCAACCAGGCACCATGTTTGTGGGCGATCTCCACTACAGCTTTCAAATCGACTATTGCCATGGTTGGGTTGGCAGGGGTCTCGGCGTAAGCCAGCCGAGCACTGGGGTGGCGATTGAAAGCCGCTTCCCAGCCAGTCGGACTGGTATCGCGTACCCATTCAACCTGGATACCCAGGGTGGGTGCGATTTCTTTCAGGAAAGTGAATGTGGCACTATAGACTGCCTCTTGGGCTACTATGGTGTCACCAGCTTTGAGGTGTGAGAACAGTACCGCGGTGATGGCTGCCATGCCTGAGGTGAAGACCTGCCCGGCAACCAGGGTGTCGGGGTCGGTCTCAGGCTGGAGGCGGATCAGGTCGAGTCCCTCCAGGGTGGCGATTTTTCGCGCCAGATGATCCAAATTAGGGTTACCCAGGCGTGTATAGTAATATCCTGGTTCGGTGCGGGCAACGATCCCGGCACCCGTGGCGACATCGGGAAAATTGAAGGTGGAAGTCTGGTAGATGGGGGTCACGTGAGTATGGTGGGGGTTGTCATCTTCGCCAACGTGGGTGACCAGTGTGCCAAAACTATGACTGGCTGAAAAATGGTACATATATTGCTCCTTAATTCTTATGTTGTCATATCGAGGTGTGCGCTTACAGCGTCTTCATGCTCCCGCTGTTTTACGACCCTGGGCGGATATTATTTGTCCGTCGAAGCTATCTCCTCCAGTATCTTACGCTGCAATTGATATTCATATTACCAAGGTGTTGGAACCACTCAGGGTGATTATACGTCTAACACCATACATACCGATAGTAACTCAGAGATACTAATCCAATTCTTAGCAAAATTATCCCATTTAGAATGAAATTCGTCAGACTCTTTGGTAAAATCACTCTATGATCCCAAACGCCGACTCACGCACCCGAATGCGCATGGCTCATACCCCATCCAGCGCATCGACCATCCGACCGATAGGCCAGGCTTTAATGGCTCTGGTGCTCGGTCTTGCCCTGTTAACTCTTTTGGTCGCATTATTACCCGGGTTCTACTCCCGGATGTATGATAGGCGCATCTTCCCTGGCGTGGCGGTGGGAGGTGTGGATGTATCCGGCATGAGCACCCAGCAGGCGGCTACATTACTTACCCAGCGCCTGGATTACCCCCAGCGAGGCAAGATTGCCTTCCAGGAAGGCACAAATCTGTGGACCGCCAAGCCGGCGGACCTGGGTTTGTTCCTGGATGCCCAAACAACCGCCCTGGCTGCTTATAACCTGGGAAGGACTGGAAGTCTGACGGTGCGTCTGGCTGACCAGTGGCGTGCCTGGTCCTCGGGTATCGACGTGGCTCCATGGTTCGTTTTTGACAAGCGCATCGCACAGAATTACCTGCTAGGCATTGCCAAGCAGGTTGATCGTCCCATTATCGAAGCCACCTTGGGGGTAAGCGGAGTGGAGGTGGTAGTCAATTCGGGGCAGGTCGGGCGCAACCTGGATGTCCCCGCAGCCCTCACCAGCCTGGACGCCCAGCTGAAGACCATGACAGATGGTCTCGTACCCCTGGTGGTTCATGAGACGCCCCCCGTGATCCTGGATGCTACTGCCCAGGCAGAGCTGGCGCAGCAGATCCTATCTGCTCCGCTTAGCCTGCAAATCCCCAATGCTGAAGCAGGGGACCCAGGACCATGGTCTTTCGAACCGGTCGCGTTGGCGCAGATGTTGACCATTCAACGGGTCAAGACCGATAGCGGTGAGATTTACCAGGTTGGCCTCAGCCCGGATGTACTCAGGAATTTCCTCCTGAATATCGCCCCGGCGCTCAGTCGCGACCCGCAAAATGCACGTTTTATTTTCAATGATGATACCCGCAAGCTGGATCTAATCCAATCTGCAGTTATCGGGCGAGGGTTGGACGTGGATGCAAGCCTGACACAGATTAACCAGCAAATCATGGCCGGGCAACACAGCGTGAACCTGGTGATGCAAACCACCAACCCGCCGGTGACGGACGACGCCACCGCAGAGAGTTTGGGGATCACCGAGCTGACCAGCCAGTACACCTCCTATTTTTATGGTTCGGATGCCTCACGCATCCAGAACATCACCACTTCTTCTGCCCGCTTCCATGGCTTGCTGGTGGCGCCAGGCGAATCGTTCTCTATGGCGGCTGCCCTGGGTGATGTCAGCCTGGATACGGGTTACTCTGAAGCGTTGATCATCTTCGGTGATCGCACCATAAAGGGTGTGGGTGGAGGTGTGTGCCAAGTGAGCACCACCTTATTCCGCACAGTGTTCTTTGGTGGCTACCAGGTTGACGAGCGCTGGTTCCATGCTTACCGGGTGAAGTACTATGAACAAACTGCCAGTGGCGGGCACGACGACAATCTGGCTGGGCTGGATGCCACCGTGTTTGCCCCACAGGTGGACTTCCGCTTCACCAACGATACACCTTATTGGCTGCTGATGGAAACCTATGTGGGCTCACATTCCCTTACCTGGAAGTTCTATTCGACTTCCGACGGGCGCACAGTAGACTGGGAGACCAGCGGTTTACAGAACATCGTCGAGCCGCCAGACCCACTGTATGAAGAGAACCCCGACCTGGCAAAGGATGAGATCAAGCAGGTGGATTGGGCAGTGGATGGTGCCGATGTATCCGTGACGCGCACAGTCACACGTGATGGGGTCGTCATCCACGGCGACACATTCGATACGCATTACATGCCATGGCAGGCTAAGTACCAGTATGGACCTGGTACGGAAATACCCACACCTGAGCCAACCCCAACCCCATAGAAATTGTCATTACGAGGAGCTGATTATGCGACCCTGCATCGCCAACATTCTTGGTGAGCGAGGGAAGCAATCTCCTCCAAGCACATGATGAATTTAATCGACCCTTGGAAATCTGGGGCTATTCTACGATTTTCCACGAGGGCGTTTTGACTTTTAAGGTAGAATATTCCTTGGAAACGTCATGCTACTGACTCCATCAAATGCATTGGACTTTGAATCGCTTCAAAACATGCAGGAATATATCGATAGAAACCATGCTCGAAGGTATTAAGAACCTAATTGACAGGTATCGGAGGAAATATGGTCAGTCAAGAACTGCTTGAGATTTTACGTTGCCCAAATTGTGTGAGGGAAAAAGATGGCTTGCTAGATTATTACAAGGAATCCTGGCTCATCTGCCGCGACTGCGGGCGTAAGTACCCTATCCGCGATGATATCCCGGTGATGTTGATCGATGAGGGCGATAAGTGGGTAAATACTCCTGTGGAGGTTTTACCTGTCCCGCCACCGGATGATTGATCCCTGATTGCCACGTCAATAACGCTAGCAACTATTATACCGTTACAAATATGGAAGGTTTAGCGGATTTACTGCATGAGCTGAGTTGCGGGGAGGATGAGCGGGCGGAAGCAGCTTTATCCCATCTGGCTGCCTGGGGGTCTGATGCGGTGGAGCCATTACGGGAGCGCTTTTTCAGCCCTGAGCCTGAGGTGCGCTGGTGGGTGGTTCGAGGGCTGGCTGAAATTCACGACGAGCGAATATCTGAGTTGTTAGTGAGCGCACTCGCAGACCCTGACAAGGGGGTGCGTTGGTGTGCCGGCCTGGCATTGCGTGAGCATCCATCCGAAAAGGCAGCACCAGTCTTGGTGAGCATGCTTTCCGATGAGGATGCCTTGACCAGACGTCTGGCAGGGGATGCACTGGTAGCGATTGGGAGCCAGATTGTCCCCCTGCTTTTGGATGCCATGCAGACAGGTGAGCATACCGCTCGCCTCGAGGCGGTGCGCGCCCTGGCTAAGATTGGCGATGAACGAGCCATCCCGGTACTGTTCGAGGCAGTAGATGATGGATCGGCACTGACTGAATATTGGGCCAGTGAGGGGTTGGAGAAGATGGGGGTGGGAATGGTATTTTACATGCCGGAGTAGAACGGGCATAGTCCGGTTTGCTCTACAACTGGATAACTATACCCGCCATTACTCGACCGATTTTCATTTTACCACTGGGGCAGAGCACGAGGGTGTTCTACGTCCGAAGCATCGCGAGCGTTCTATGTGAGCGATGTCAAATCCTGACAAGCCCAGCAAAACAAGCGGCATTGCATGTACATTTTCAGCTCCAATGTAAGGGACCACTACAATTCCAATCGATCCATCATCGAATTCCTCCCCTGCGCCCATGCGAATTACGGCTTGATACTGATTTTTCTAAAAATCATCTTTCTTAATCAGTCTTTATCAGCGTCCATCTGCGGTTTCACTTTTCCCCTAGCTGTTCAACGCCCATACCAACCAGATGCCAATCATTGCCAATCCGATGAAGAAGCGCGCCACAAATGACGCTCCCCAACCGATCGCCAGACCGCGCAAGCTTGCCAGGGCTTTCTTGAAATCACGCTGGCGCAGATACTCGAGCAGCAGAACCATCAGCGGCGCAGCGATGATGCCGCCCAATGGGGGCAACAAGATGGTCCCCAGGATACCTGCCAGCCACCCCAGGGCGAGTGAAGACCAGGCTGCGCCTTCCTTGCGGGCTTTGGCACCCATCAAGACGTTGTCAATCGTTACCCCAACGATAAGCAGTACTGTAATCACCGCAAACAGCACCCACCCAAGCGTGCTGAAGCCGGTGATCACACCATACCCAAGTGCTGCCAGCCATATGACGGTGATGCCGGGGAAAATGGGGACGATCAGCCCGAATAAGCCCACCGCCATGATGATCAATGTGATCCAGAATATGGATGCGTCCAGCCAGGCAGGCATGCTTATATCTCCGGACGGATTACTTCGATCCCAGCCATCCACGGGCGGAGCACACTGGGCACAACCACGCTGCCATCCTCCTGCTGGTAATTCTCCAAGATGGCAATCAGGGTGCGCGGCATGCCCAACCCCGAGCCGTTCAGGGTGTGTACCAATTTCAGCTTGCCACCTTCCGTGGGGCGATATTTGATGTTAGCCCGCCGTGCCTGGAAGTCTCCCACGTTCGAGATTGACGAGACCTCCAGCCACTCATTGCAGCCTGGTGCCCATACCTCGATATCGTAGGTCATGCGGGCACTGAAGCCCAGGTCACCTGTACACTGCGCCTTGACGCGGTAGGTCAGTCCCAGCTCAGCGCAGGTTTGCTCGGCGTCAGCACGCATCCTTTCAAGCATTCCGTCTGACTCCTCCGGCCTGCAGAAGATGTACATCTCCACCTTGTCGAACTGGTGGCCGCGCTTGATGCCGCGCACATCCCGCCCGGCGCTTATCTTTTCTCGCCGGAAGCAGGGCGTGTACGCGGTGTAATACAGCGGCAGGTTGGCTTCTTCCAACACATCGTCCATATGCAAGCCAGTGAGGGGCACTTCTGCCGTTGGCACCATCCACAGGTCGTCTTCGACGTCATGATACAAATTATCTTCGAACTTGGGCAGCTGCCCGGCACTGAACATGGTCTGCTCCTTGACCATGAAAGGGGTGTACTTCTCTGTGTAACCCTGGCGGATGTGCAGGTCGAGCATCCAGGCGATCAAGGCCCGCTGCAATCGGGCACCCGCTCCGCTAAGCACGTAAAAACGCGAGCCGGTGATCTTGACACCCTGCTCGAAGTCTAGGATGCCGAGAGCAGGTCCCAGATCCCAATGAGCTTTTGGCTCGAAGTCATACTCGGAGATTTCACCCACTCCGCGCAGCACCACATTCTCGCTATCATCTTTCCCGATGGGTGTGCGCCCATCAGGGATGTTAGGGATGCCTGCCAGGATAGCGTTTAGCTCGTCCTCGACCTTGCGCAAGGTTTCGTCGAGCTGGCTGATGCGCTCACCCACTTGACGCATGGCTTCGATTTTCGCCTGTCGTTCGGCTGGGTCTTTGGCTTTCCCGATCTCTTTGGAGACCGCGTTGCGCTGGGCTTTGAGGCTCTCCGTTTCTTGGATAGTCAGGCGGCGCTGGTGGTCCATCTCCAGGACCTGGTCGACGGGAGATACATCCATCTGGCGGTCTGCCAGCGATTTGCGCACCACGTCGGGTTGCTCGCGGATGATATTAATGTCTAACATGGTTGCACCTCCAAGATTGCCTTCAAGGTTGAATAAAAAAGCCCCCTCTCCAGCAGGACGAGGGGGCGCCCGTGGTGCCACCTGCATTTTGCCTACTTGATCACCCGTCCGTGAGGTGAGAGATCAGAGAGGCCTCAAATGAGCGCTAACGGGCACACCCGGCTCCCTTATAACGGCTGATGCCATTTCTGCGGGGGCAATTGGACCAAACAATGGTCCGGCGGAGCGGATTTCATCTGTGTGCCTGCCGCCTTGCACCATCCGGCGACTCTCTGATAGGAAGATAGGTTACTCGTCTCCGCGCTGGTCATTTAAGATTAGATTGAAGGGGATTATACATGAGGCTGGGAGGGTGTCAAGAGCGGAGGCACGGAACTATAAATAAAAATAAGATACCCACTAAGCACACGATGGGCACTAAGTTTTTTAAATAATCAGTGGATATTATTTGATATCTTCGTCTCTCGAGTCCTTCGAGGGTAGCCATTTCATTCGTGGAGCAGCGGGTTCTAAGATAGGGTCATCAGACTGCTTGATTGCACTATCCAGCCTCAATCATTGCGGCTTCTGGCCTCACCAATGAGTAGTAGATATTCCGCCCACGCTTTTCCCCCTGGATCAAATTAGCTTCCTTAAGCACGCGCAGGTGATGCGAGGTGGTGGATTGGGCAACTCCCAGGAATTCCACCAGCTCATCCACAGTGAACTCACTCTTGGCCAGCAGCTTGACGATCTTGACCCGCGTTTCATCCGCCAGCCCATTGAACATCTGGGCAATTTCCAACACCTGTTCTTCGTCCATGCCGGGTAGCCTGGCAAACCCGGTCAGCGCCTGGCAGCAGATCTGCCCAGGGGCGAAATCTTCCGGAGACGCCTGGATGAGCTTGATAAGCCTTGGTTTTGATGTCTCAGCCTCGCCAGCAACCGGTTGGCCTGGAGAGCTAGTGCAAGGATCGAGCGATAGGCGTGTCAGGCTGAGCAGGAACTCCTGTTGACCCGCCGGTGGCAGCTGGCCAAATAGTTTTTCCACGAATGCCAGTCGTTCTTCCGGCTTTGTGTTTTCCAATGCCTTTTCAAGCAATTGGGAGATCAAAGTTGAGGTAATATTATCCATGAGATAATCCTTATTCACAAATCCATCCAAAAACATCAATATAATTTGGATATATATTATCAGAACGTGCCAAAAATGTCAAGGAAATGATTGAATAATCGAAAATTATGGAATAATATGACATTCTTCCTCTTGACTAATCGAAAATTATGGATATAATCTAAGTAATAGAATTTATCACTTTTAGCGCTGCGAACAATTGTAAATCAAAGGAGAAAAGACCATGTCTGAATCAAAGGTACAGGAAAAACCTGCTGATATTCGCACAGTAGTGCGTGAACATTACGGGAAGGCAGCCGCCGATTTTGCGCCTAAAGCCTCATCGAGCTGCTGCGGACCGGCTTCGACTAGCTGTGGTTGCTCGGATGAGGCGGTAGACATGACCGCCAGCAAGCTTTATCCCGTCTCTGAGCTGGAAACCCTCCCTGAGGAAGTTACCGGGCTCTCCATGGGCTGTGGTGACCCGATCACCCTGGCCTCACTCAAGCCTGGTCAAACCGTGCTCGACCTCGGCTCGGGTGGAGGCATCGACTGCTTCATGGCAGCAAAGAAGGTCGGTGAGAGTGGGCATGTGATCGGCGTGGATATGACCGCAGAGATGCTCGAAAAAGCACGTAGCAATCAAGCAAAATTGGGCTTCAAGAACGTCGATTTCCGCCTGGGCGAGATCGAGCACCTTCCGGTGGCGGATGATAGCGTGGATGTCATCATCTCCAACTGCGTTGTCAATCTCTCACCCGATAAGCCGCAGGTCTTTCGCGAAGCATTCCGCGTGCTGAGATCCGGTGGCAGGCTTGCCCTCAGCGATATCGTCACCGACGGTCCCTTACCCCAGGTGGTCAAGGATAGCCTGAGCGCCTGGGCGGGTTGTGTAGCTGGGGCGCTGGACTTGAAAGACTATATAGCCACTCTAGAAGGGGCTGGCTTTACCAATATCGGGCTCACCCCGGTGTACTTCGACCAGCAAACGGTGGATGAATATGTGAAGGTAATTCAACCAGAAGCAAACTCCACAGCGGGCAAACGTCTGGTGATGAGTGATGGGGTGAAGGTCAAAGTGGTCGAGCTGGATGCAGGCGTCGACCTGGGCGACAAACCCGTCCGGGAGGCCGTCTTCAGCGCCAAGATCACGGCGTATAAGCCGTAAACATAACATTCCAACGTTTGAAGGTTTATACGTTGGAATGTTCATCAATCGATTGCATTTTAACCGTAGAGACTCCCTAAACATAAGGGAGTCTTTACTATGTGGATAAGTATATTTTCGGATGAAATTACTTGCTTCCCAGGGATTTGAATTGGCCTAATCCAGATGAATTTGTATTGGTTTGGGGAGAACCATAATAAGAGACACTTCCAGCACCGCTGATGTTACCGGTTAATTGGTCAGTCACCCACAGGGTGGCACCACCCAATCCGGAGATGGTGATATTAGCATTGTTGAGCTTCAGGTCCGGGGTATTCACGCTGCCTGCACCGGAGATATCTATCGTTGCTTGAGGTGCACTGCCCGAAATTTCCAACCCGCCAACTCCACTGAGGTTGACCTTGAGGCTGTCGGTGGTGAGTTGATTCATCTGGACCTTTCCGGCTCCACTCATGGTCAAATCCATGTTGGGAGTTGAGAGGGCTTCAACCTGGACATCTCCCGCTCCGCTGACTGCGAAGGAGGTGAGGTCTTTAACCACAATGGTGAATGTCAGCACGTTCTTACTGCTGAAAGAGGTGACGGTGATATTCTCCTTATTCTTGATGATGAGGGTCCCATTACTTACCGTAGTGCTGATTTCCGGGACAAGGTTGTCAGGGCCTGATATGTTCAATGACTCTTTGTCACCTTGCATAACGTTTATCTTTCCGAATGTGCTAAATTCAATCGCATGAAAACCATTCACATCGCGGTTTTCACTGATGATCACGTTGGACGGGGTGATTACCTTGACACCCGCGTTGGTCAGGACACTGCAGCTGACTAGCAACATGGATAGGAGGAAAAGGAAAATTGTCTTGGTTTGCGTTTTCATAAGAGTTCCTTTGCGGGGGATGGAATGGACAAGCTTGTCTGATACCATAATTATAATATAGGAAAACTATGAATTATCCTGGTGAGATGGGTAAAAAAATATCCTGTCCGTGTGGTAATTCTGAGCAAAGTAAATCAATCTTAGATTGTACTGCCAGCTGGGTAAGTTGTTGGTGACGAGCGATGGGGTGAAAATTAAAGTGGTCGAGCTGGAGGAAGCCATCGAACTGGGGAATTAGCCATTCAGGGAAGCCGTCTTCTGCGTCAAGATCACAGCGCATAAGCCATATGCTCAGGATAAATCAGAAGCTTCCGAAGGAATGAAACTCATCCTTTGGAAGTTTTAATTTACACCTAAAGCATGAATTCTAAGCACGCAGCGTCTGCACATAAAAAGGGTAGACGAATTCCAATACATGCTATCCTATTCTCTTACTTCAGAAGATATAAAGGCAGGGTGTGTTATCAGACTTTATCGCCTGCCTCTCGTACTAAAAACCCTTAAGAATTTTTTACAGTTCTTCGTTCTCTTTGTGTAGCTAATATATGTAATCCTAACTGGTTTGCTAACATGGAAACTGTAAACACATATCTATCTCGATGCGATTTATCGACAATTGGAATGGCTTCTTTAAAGAATTTAGGCGTTAGGAGAGAATTACACCACATGATTATTTCTTGATCATCAAATGTGTATCCATGTAACTTATGAGCAAATCTGTTTCTAATTTTCTTGATTAGGTTTAGGTCATCATATTCCGATTTACTAATCAATCCTAAACAATATGCTGTTTTAATTCTTGCGCTAAAGCTGGATAAAGGTGCTTCCGAGACATTCTCGGTGCCCAATAGCTCATCTACTATTTTAGTATTATCGATCATAAAGCTACCTATAAGGTCTCTGAGCAAATTATCGAGAAAAGCACCAGATAAAATAACTGCAGCTCTTGGGGTTTCTTTCTGGAATTCTTCAAAAAAGATATCCCATTTATATTCATTCAAATTAGTTCTGTACGTTTTATCGCCTTTGGCGTTTTTTACCATAACTTACTCACTTTCTCAAATACCCAAGATTATTTTATGCATAAGAGCTAGATGGGGCTCAGGGCGATTTTCCACCCGATAACATTAAATCTATCGTTCAAACGTTCTAACATGTGAACGTTCTTACGTGCTACCGTTCCGCCAGTTGGCGCTTGAATCCCTCCAGCGCCGAGATCGGCGTGGGGTCGATCTCGTAAAGCATTGCCAGGTAATATGCCACGTAGTCGCCGAAGTGCAGTGCGGTCCATAGCTGGGCGAGGGGTGTATCGCCTTGAGCGTCTATGAAGTCGGTATTCAGCCCTTCGAGCATGTAAGCCTGCTTGGTCAGCTCAGCGCGCAGTAAGTTGCGTGGGTGATAAGAGCGGGCACGCAGGAACAGTGCCATGGCAGATGAGAGGGCCTGCTCGGGTTGCTGCAGACCTGCCAGTGCGTTGTGGTCAGCCTCAGGCAGAGCTTCGAATTGAGACCAGGCTTTGGCCAGCTCGTTGATTTGGGTCTTCCAGCGGCGAGCAACCGGCTCGAGCACGTCGGACCCAAAAACCATTACCGAGCGCCCTACAAGCTGCCCCGCCAGGCGTTTGGCAGGGTTACGGACCACGGGCAACTCGGCATTCAAGCCCATTTGTTGATTGCGCATAGCCGTAATTGCCCCTGTGAGCTCACCCGCTGGGTCGGGGATAAGACCCAGGCGTACCAGCAGCGCCAGCAGTAATCCGAAGGAATATCCAACCGCGGCGCGTGGCTGTCCAGGATGCTCGAAGGTCCATAATGGGACGTTTGAAGTCTTGGCATACTCTGCTAATTTTCCACCTGTACACAACACCAGGATGTGGCAGCCCCTTTTGGAAGCCTGCTCGAAAGCTGCCAGGGTCTCCTCGGTGTTGCCCGAATGTGAGCTGGCGATGACCAGCGTCTGGGGTTCGCTCACCCAGGCGGGTAAGGTGTAGTTGCGCTGCACAACGATGGGCACCGGGCAGAGGGGAGCAGCATAGGCTGCCAGCAAGTCAGCCCCGATGGCTGAGCCGCCCATCCCAGCGATGAGCACCTGTTGGATGCCTTGCCAGTCAGGCAGGTTCAGACTCAAACCCTGCCGGTAGGCATGCTGAAGCTGGCTGGGCAAGTTTTCGATCTCAGCCAGGTAATTTTGCTTGTCGATTTTTGAGAAAGATGTGTAATCGTTTAGATCCATAGGCTGTGTGAGGTAAAGTATGAGGAAACAAAATGGTTAAGATTTTTCGGGGGTCTTTTTTCCCTGGGTTTTGAGAAGATGTTGGTAGATCTCCCGTCGCGACCAACCGGACGGACGAGCGAACCTGGCAGCTAGCTGTGAGGTGGGCTCTCCCTCGGTCAGCAGCACTTGCAGCTCAGCATTCAGGCGTTCTTCGGACCAGCGTTCTTTTTGGGTGCTATTTCCCGCCAGCACCAGGGTGAATTCACCGCGTGGAGTGTTCTCAGTGAAGTGCTCGTATGCCTCACTCAGGCTGCCGCGGAAGATTTCCTCGTACAGCTTAGTCAGCTCGCGGCCCACCGCAATCTGACGGTCACCAAGCTCTGTTTGCAGGTCTTGCAGGGAGGCAAGCAGGCGGTGCGGTGCTTCGAGGAAGATCAGGGTATAAGGCAGGCTGTAAACCTGTGTTAGCAGGTGCTGACGTTCGACTGATTTGCGGGGCAGGTAGCCCAGGTACAGGAAGGAATCGGTGGGTAAGCCGGATGCTACAAGGGCAGCAATGGGTGCACAGGCACCCGGGATGGGGCTGACTTTGTGACCAGCCGCCAGAACAGCGCGCACCAGCTCGTAGCCCGGGTCATTCAGAGCGGGGGTGCCGGCATCCGAGACCAACGCTACGTCTCCCTCCTGAAGCGTCTCCAGCACCTGTTCCAGGCGTACCAGCTTGTTGTGCTCGTGGTACGCCAGGCTCCGGGTATGAATGTCATAGCGCTGGAGAAGCTTGGCGGTCTGGCGCGTGTCTTCAGCTGCAATCAGGCGCACTTCACGCAAGATACGCAAAGCGCGTGCGCTGATATCCTCCAGGTTCCCGATCGGGGTCGCCACTAGATAAAGCGTGCTCATGGCAGCGCCCAGGTTAGCAAATCTAGGGTCAGGGCGAAATTATCCGGGTCCACCTCTTCCAGGAGCGCCATGCCATACCGTTCCTCGTCAGTAGTGTAGCATAGATAGGTGCCAGTCGACAGGCTCTCCACTGCGATTGGGGCCGAGCTCATGCCCGCCGACTGGCAATCGGCAAGCGAAGGCTCCTGGCTTCCATATACGCCGATCATAGTCTCATCATGCGGGGTCAGCCAGTGATATTGGTCGGTATCCACCTGGTATATAAGGTCTTCGTCGCCTTTGTTCAGGGTGAGGTTATCCAGGTCGATAGTGTCGCCAGGGACGGGCGAAAGCTCGCCACTTACCTGTCCCAGTGGCGTGGCCGTAGGTGTAGCCAGATTGGTAGGGTTGGTCGTGGCAGTGACTTCCCCTGTGGCTGTTGCTGTACCGGTCTTATTTTCAGCTACGATGATACGCACCCAGAAGGGCGAATCCCCATATGGGCCGATGCCAAACAGTCCACCGTTTGGGCTGCTCAGCTTCCAATTGCCCTGGTACGTGCCAGCAGCTTGCGGGGCGATCATCTCGACAGAAATCTCGACGTTTTCATCCGGCAGGACGGTGGCTTGTAAAGGCACTGATTCCGGGGCTCCCATACGGTCGCCATAGAAAAAGCTGGCGGAGTATAACGTCGTCCAGATGCAGGTACCGATGTTCACCAGCTTCCAGGTTTTGATATAACTCTGTCCGGGCGGAATCAGGCTATTATCTGGGATGGTGATGTCGATTGGGTTACCTGCGGCTGCCTGATTGCATAGTGCAGCTGGGGGTGTGGTTTGGATGGCCTCGCCCGGTGGGGAGGTCAGATGTGGGGTAGGCAGAGCGGTGGAGGGGGTCTGGGTCAGTCTGGCTGCAGGGGAGGGGGTGTCCGTTTGAGCAGTGGTTGTGGCTGGGCTGGTTGGCTGTGCCGTCAGCATGGCTGCAATGGTCTGGTACACCTGGGTCAGGTTTGGAGTGGAGGTGCTGACAGGCAGGTTGCTGGGAGAGATTCGTGTGATTACCTGCCAGAGCAGGAAGATGATCCCTGCCGCTACTACCAACCAAATCAACGCGGTCAACAGGCTGAACCGGACAGGGGTGCGATTCGTGACTTTCATATGGACTGCCCGTTAGTTCTGTATCTGCAGGCGATTTGCCAGGATACGTGCAATCTCACGAGCCGCCTGAGGGCGGGCTGCCTGGCAACACGCTTCAGCAGCTAGTTCACGTTGCTTCGGATGAGATATCCAGGCCTGTAGTGCACTAACGATATAGCTGGTTTTAGGCGCCCATACACCGACCCCCTCGGAGATAACATAATCGACATTACCATCTTCCTGACCAGGCAAGCGGCTGTAAAGGATCATGGGTAGGCCGGCATTGAGTGCTTCGCTGATCGTACCCGGGCCTGCTTTCGTGACCAAGATATCAGATGACCGCATGAAGTCCGGCATCTCATGCACGAAGCCATAGATCAAAGTCTTCATCGGCCACTGCCGGCTCTCCAGGCGTTGTTTAAGTTCCACATTACGTCCGGCAATAACTACCAATGTGATGGGTAGATTAGCCTCTGCAATCGCCACGGCTGTCTTCTCTAGCGGTCCCATGCCCTCACCCCCGCCAACCAACAGCACTACAGGTCGGTCTTGAGGCCACCCCAGCTTTTCGCGTAGCGACTTTTTATCGCCGACAGGCTGGCAGAAGCGGTCTGCCACTGGCAGTCCCACAACCTTCACCTGATCAGGACTGAGACCTGAAAAGAGGGCTCGCTGGCAAGCTGCATCCGTTGGCACCAGACATAGGTCTACGTCTTTGTGATACCACAGGGCATGCGTTGTGACCAGGTCTGTGACAACCGTGATGAAAGGTGGATGGTGCTTACCGAGGGCATGCAGGAATGGGTCGTTGGCTAAAGGGTGTAAACAAACGATCATATCGGAAGGATATTTGTTGAGCACCTTGTGCAGGTTGCGGCGTACATATGGGTAAGCACTCTCAACGATCACCCGTGCTCGGCGGGTGCCATTGCTTATCCGGTAGCTAAACCCCCATACCTCGGGAAAGCGCACCATATACGGGTACCATTTAGGCAGATAATTCAAAGGGCGTGGGGCGATATCCAGGAAGATATCCACCATTTGGGTGGATATGCGGTCATTAAACTCGAGCTTCAGGGCTTCGATAATGGCTTCAGAGGCACTGCGATGACCACCACCGGTATCTGAAAACAGAAACAGGATATGAGGTCGCCTGGAAGGGTGATCAGTCATTGGGAGAGACAGGGGCATCAGAGTGAGGTGAAATGGACTTCACTCTACGAGCAAGCTGGCGGCGAGGCAATAGAACCCGTCGCCCGCAGCTCAGGCATTCCAAGCCAATATCTGCACCCAGCCGGACTACCTTCCATTCATAACCCCCGCAGGGGTGGGGCTTACGCAAACGAAGGATATCATCCAGCCGTAAATCGGGCAGCATGAGGGCATTATAACACGCAGCCGTGATAACACTGGATGGTATAATCTCTGCCTAAGGAGAATCCCCGTGACACTTGGTTTTCTGCCCTCCCTGCCTCAGCTGATCACCTACATCATCATTTTACTTACCGCATTTCCGGTGCATGAGTTTGCCCATGCCTGGACGGCTAATTACTTTGGGGATGATACACCGCGTGCCAATGGGCGGCTGACACTTAACCCTTTGGCGCATCTGGACCCCATCGGCACTCTCCTGATGATCGTAGTCGGTTTCGGATGGGCAAAACCCGTGCCAATCAACCCATACGTGCTGCAGCGCCGCTCACGCGCCGCCCCCATGTTGGTTTCACTGGCAGGACCCATGTCCAATCTACTGATGGCAATCGTGGCTTCCGCGTTCTTCCGGCTGGGATTGGTCTCGACCAGCAATATCAAGATCGTGCCCGGGGAGATCCTGCCCAATATTCCCCTCTTCCTATTCCTGTTCGTCAGCGTCAATCTCTGGCTGATGCTGTTCAACCTGATTCCCTTATTCCCTCTGGATGGTGAGAAAGTCCTGGATTATTTTTTACCCCCCTCAGGCGTCCGTTTTTTAGAAAGTATTCGACCTTACGGGCCGATGATCCTAATGGTTATCCTGTTTGTATTACCTTTAATAGGTATCGATGTGATTGGCAAAGTTATCCAGCCAGTATTCAGCCTGCTAACACGGCTGTTAATAGGTGGTTGAAATCTGTGCGTATCCTGTATCGCATACGCCAATTTTGGCGAGTGTTTTCGACACAAACGAGTCTCCTTGAGCTTGAACGCACACAAGTGCGATTAAGCCCTGAGCAATGGGAGCTTTTTACACAATTGCAACCCTGTGAGAAGGGTCATGCGGTGGCGATGTTTCGCAGTCTGCTAGAGCAGGGTGAAACTCAGCCTGACCTGCTGGCAGCGGCTTTACTGCATGATATTGGCAAGCTGCGCTACCGAATGAATCCATTGGAGCGGGCGATGGTTGTAATGGTCCATGCGATTAATCCAGAACAATCACAGCGTTGGGGGAGCCTACCACCCAATGGGTGGGATAGACTGCCTGGTTGGCGGAAGGCATTCATCGTGGCAGAACAGCACGCCGGATGGGGGGCTGAGATGGCTCGAAAGTCTGGGGCGACCCCCCTGACGGAAACCTTGATCCGCGAGCATCATCACCCGCACAGGCATGAAGCGAATTCTGTCGAGAACATCCTGCATCGTAAATTGTGGGTTGTTGATAATGAAAGTTAGCCGAGGTAAAAGATGACCACACAGATCACCATCGTTGGTACAGGGCAAATTGGGGCATCCATTGGTCTGGCCCTGGGGGAGCACAAGGACATATTTATAAGGGTGGGGCATGACAAGGACATCCAGGTCGCCAACCAGGCCAAGGACATGGGCGCAGTGGACCGGGTGGATCTCAACCTGCCAAACTCAGTGGCAGGTGCTCAAATCGTCATCCTGGCTTTACCCCTGGACCAGATTCGGGACACCCTTAAACTTATTGCACCTGATTTACAGGAAGAAGCAGTTGTCATGGATACCGCTCCGGTGAAGAGTGCAGTGCTGCAGTGGGCTAAAGAATTGCTCCCACCCAACCGCTACTATATCGGGCTAACCCCCGTGATTAACCCGGCTTACCTGGATACCCCTGGTTCAGGCGTCGAAGCAGCCCATGCAGACTTGTTCAAGAATGGCATGATGGCTATTTTATCTCCCCAGGGTGTGCCATCGGAAGCCATCAAGCTGGCGACTGACTTCAGCCACTTATTGGGTGCCGAACACCTGTTTATGGATTCCGTTGAGCTGGATAGCATGATGGCAGCCACCCATATCTTGCCTCAATTGATCGCATCTGCATTATTAAATACGACTGTAGATCAACCAGGCTGGTATGAGGCACGCAAGCTGGCCGGTCGCCCATATGCCGCTGCTACCAGTGCAGCCACACAGTTCGGGGAGGCTAATTCACTCTCCAGTCAGGCAATCTCAACCCACGAGCATCTGGTACGATGGATCGATGCCTTGATGGATAATTTATATGTACTGCGCCAACTACTTGCTTCAAAAGATGCTGAAAAGCTACTCACGGAGCTGGGGCGTGCCAGGATTGGGCGTGAAAAATGGTTGGATGAAAGAAAAACAGCCAACTGGGCTGCCACCGAAAGTGCCCCAAACGTCAATCTGCCCACGGGAAAGGAAGTTTTTTCCCGTATGTTCACCTTTGGCGGTGGGCGCAAACCAAAACCACCGAAGTAGTTCACAACCGCGCGGTGAAAATTCATGGTTACCGAGGAAACTAATGGCTAATAAACTGCAATGGATCCAGGATGAACTACAAAAACTGAAAGATGATGGTCTATATAACCGCATCCGCACACTCAGCTCACCTCAGGGTGCATGGTTGGTGGTGGATGGTAAACGGGTGCTCAACTTTTGCTCGAACAACTACCTGGGACTGGCCAACCATCCGCGCATTGTCCAGGCCGCTCAAGAAGCGGTGAAGAAATATGGGGTCGGTCCAGCCGCGGTGCGTTCCATCGCCGGTACCATGGACTTACACCTTGAGCTGGAACGCCGGCTGGCAGCCTTCAAAGGTGTGCAAGCGGCGATCACATTTCAATCCGGTTTCACCGCCAACATGGGCACGATCCCAGCACTGGTGGGCAAGGACGATGCGGTCTTTTCCGATGAGCTCAACCATGCCAGCATCATCGATGGCTGCCGGCTCTCGGGTGCCAAGATAATCCGGTATGCTCACTGCAAACCTCAAGACCTGGACCGGGTGCTGAATGAGGAGCGCTCAAAATATCCACGAGCGATGGTCATTACTGATGGAGTCTTCAGCATGGATGGCGACGTCGCCCCATTGGATAAAATCTATGAGGTTGTCCAAAAGTATGAGGCTATCTTGATGGTGGATGATGCTCATGGAGAAGGCGTGATTGGTAAGGGAGGGCGCGGCATCGTGGACCATTTTGGTCTGCACGGCAAGGTGGACGTCGAGGTGGGCACACTTTCCAAAGCATTTGGCGTAGTTGGCGGGGTCTCCGCCGGCAACCCGGTGGTGGTCGAGTGGCTGCGCCAACGCGGGCGCCCATTCCTTTTCTCCTCCGCCATGACTGTGCCGGATGTGGCTGCCTGCTTGGCCGCGTTGGATATCCTGGAAGGGTCCACCGAACTGGTGGACAAGCTCTGGGATAACACCCGCTACTTTAAAGCTGAGGTGCGTAAGTTGGGTTTTGATACCGGACTAAGCACCACGCCTATTACCCCAATCATGCTGGGTGAAGCTCCTCTGGCTCAGCAGTTCAGCCGTGAGCTGTTTGAGGCCGGTCTGTTCGCCATGTCGATCGGCTTCCCCACCGTTCCCAAAGGCAAAGCGCGCATCCGCGTGATGATTTCAGCCGCGCATGCCCGAGAGGA
>Ga0153916_10000071_pt1 | contig 57321 bp, 51 predicted proteins | sample Opewatmetagenome_FD_109642 | JGI IMG/M metagenome (GOLD analysis project Ga0153916, IMG submission 109642) | Freshwater wetland microbial communities from Ohio, USA - Open water 3 Core 3 Depth 4 metaG | ecosystem: Environmental > Aquatic > Freshwater > Wetlands | place: USA: Ohio, Lake Erie...
CGCAGCGCCCACCGTCACCATCCCCGCAGGCGGAGTATCGAGCACGAAGCTGTGGATATCGTTCGACCAGACCGGGCGGCCGCCGAGATTACAGCCTATGCCCATGGCCGGATTCCAGCCGCCTGCCATCGCCAGCACATCAGCCTTGATCCGGGTGACACGGCCGTTGTCTGCGCGAACGTCGATGGCCTTCAGGGTTTTGCCATGCGCATCGAGGACGACACCGCCACGATAGACCGGCGTGTCCGACAAGCACGTGTCCGGCGTTTCGCTGCGCGGATCGACGATTGCGACGACCTCCACGCCTGCCGCCTCAAGATCCTTGGCGACGCGCCAGCCGCTGTCGGCGCTCGCGAAGATGGCGACGCGCTTGCCCGGCGCGGCGGCGAACCGGTTGACATAGGTTTGCACCGCCGAGGCGTTCATCACGCCGGGCCGGTCATTGCCGCCGAACAGCAACGGCCGTTCGATCGCGCCGGTGGCGAGGATCGTGCGCCGGGCGACGATCTTCCACAGTCTCTGCCGGGGCTGGCCGGGCAGCGGCTCGGCCAGATGGTCCGCCACCCGCTCAACCGCCCCGAATGCGCGCCCGTCATAGGCGCCGAACAGCGTCGTGCGGGTGAGGATGGTGACATTGGCTAGGGCCGCCAGTTCGGCCTCGGCCGCGCGCGCCCAGTCAGCGCCGGACTGCCCGTCGATCTCGTGCCGTTCGGCCAGCAGCCGCCCGCCGAGCAGCCAGTCTTCCTCCACCAGCATCACCCGCGCGCCCGAGCGTCCGGCGGCGAGCGCCGCCGCCAGTCCCGCCGGGCCGCCGCCGATCACCAGCACGTCGCAGAATGCGTGCGCGCGGTCGTAGCTGTCGGGGTCCGGCTCCAGCGACGCCCTTCCCAGACCAGCCGCCCTGCGGATCAGCGGCTCGTAGAGCTTTTCCCAGAGCGCCGCGGGCCACATGAAGGTCTTGTAGTAAAAGCCCGCGACGAACAGCGGCGAGAGCAGGCCGTTGATCGCCATCATGTCGAAGCCGAGGCTCGGCCAGCGATTCTGGCTGACCGCTTCCAGACCGTCGAACAGCGGCACCGTGGTCGCGCGCGTATTGGGCTCTGCGCGCGCGCCGTCGCGCAGCGTCACCAGCGCATTCGGCTCCTCGCTGCCCGCTGTCAGCAAGCCGCGCGGGCGATGATATTTGAACGACCGACCGACGAGCCGCACATTGTTGGCGACCAGCGCTGAGGCGAGCGTGTCGCCATCGAACCCCGAATAGCTCTTGCCATCGAACCGGAAATCGATCCTGCGGCTGCGGTCGATCAGCCCGCCCTGCTGCAGCCGGCTCATCGCACGATCTCCCTGGCCAGCCGCGCGGCGGTGATGGCGTGCGTGCGCGTGTCGCGCACGACCATCAGCCAATTGCGGCAGCCCTGCGCATGGTACCAGTGCTCCGCGAGCAGGCCCGCGGGATTCTCGCGCAGATAGACATAATCGCCGAACGCGGCCTCGCCGGCATCTGCTTCGGGCCGCTTGGGGGATGCATCGCCGCGATAGACGAATTCGTGCAGATCGCGGTCGCCGCAATAAGGACATGGAATGCGCATGTCGTCAGCCTCTCAATGCAGGTTTGGCTGGGCGCCCTGGCCCTTTTCGTCGATCACCCGCCCGGCGGCGAAGCGATCGAGGCGATAGGCCGTGGCGGTTTCGTGCGGCTGGTCGGTCGCGAGCAGATGGGCGAAGCACCAGCCTGCGGCCGGGGTCGCCTTGAATCCGCCATAGCACCAGCCCGCGTTGAGATAGAGGCCGGGTATCGGCGTGCGGTCGATGATCGGCGAGCCATCCATCGACATGTCCATGATCCCGCCCCAGGAGCGCAGCAGCCGCACCCGGCCGATCATCGGCATCACTGCCATGCCGCCTTCGCAGACGTCCTCGACGACCGGCAGGTTTCCGCGCTGGGCGTAGCTGTTGTAGCCATCGATGTCGCCGCCGAAGACCAGTCCGCCCTTGTCCGACTGGCTGATGTAGAAATGCCCCGCGCCGAAGGTGATGACCCCGGGGATGAGCGGCTTGATCGCTTCGCTGACAAAGGCCTGGAGCACATGGCTTTCGATCGGCAGCCGCATGCCCGCCATGGCGGCAAGGCGGGAGCTGTTGCCGGCGACCGAGATGCCAACCTTGTTCGCGCGGATCGGCCCGCGGCTGGTCTCGACGCCAATGATCCGGCCGTCGGCGCCGCGCTGAAATCCGGTCACTTCGCAATTCTGGATGATGTCGACGCCGCGCTCGGATGCCGCGCGGGCATAGCCCCAGACCACGGCGTCGTGCCGCGCCGTGCCCCCGCGCCGCTGGAGCAGCCCGCCCTGGATCGGAAAGCGCGCATGGTCGAAATTCAGGAACGGCGCCATCTTGCGCACCGCGTCCCGGTCCAGCAGCTCGGCGTCGACCCCATGCAGCCGCATGGCGTTGCCGCGTCTGACGAAGGCGTCGCGCTGGGCGTCGCTGTGATAGAGGTTGAGCACTCCGCGCTGGCTGACCATCGCGTTGTAGTTGAGGTCCTGTTCCAGCCCCTCCCACAGCTTCATCGACCATTCGTAGAAGGGGATATTGCCGTCGAGGCCGTAATTGGAGCGGATGATCGTGGTGTTGCGTCCGGCGTTGCCGCCGCCGATCCAGCCCTTTTCGAGCACCGCGACGCTGGTGATGCCGTGAATCTTGGCGAGATAATGGGCGGTGGCGAGGCCGTGCCCGCCGCCGCCGACGATGACGACGTCATAGGCGGGCTTGGGCGCCGCATCGCGCCATGCCGGCTTCCAGTCGCGATGATCGGAGAGCGCCTGTCGCGCCAGACTGAAAATCGAATATCGCATGCCGTCGGATCTCATCCCCGCGCTTGATGCATCGTAGCATGGGAGATAAATGCCACGAGGGAATGTCCCAAAAAGACATATTTGTGCCTATGAACGACATAGCTGACAAAAATCTGAAACCTGCCGCACAGAAGGATGGCGCGACGCGCATCGGCTTCCTGCTGATCGACGGCTTTGCGTTGATGTCTTACGCGTCGATCATGGAGCCGTTTCGCGCCGCGAATGTGCTGGCCGGCCGTCAATTATACGTCTGGCGTCACTATTCGATGGATGGCCACGCCGCGCGCGCCTCGAATGGCGTCGACATCGTCGTCGATTCCCGACTGAACGGGGACGAGCAGATCGACATCCTGTTCGTCTGCGCCGGGGGCAATCCCGCTACTTTCGGACATCGGCCGACGCTCACCGCCCTGCGCCGGATCGCGGCGCAGGGCGCGCGGATCGGCGGTGTGTCTGGCGGCCCTTACATCCTCGCCCATGCCGGCCTGCTCGACGGTTACCGCTGCACCATTCACTGGGAACATGAGCCGGCCTTCGTCGAGGCGTTCCCGCGAATCGACGTGCAACGCAGCCTCTACGTCGTCGACCGCGGCCGCCTCACCTGCGCTGGGGGCACCGCGGGCCTGGACCTTGCCATCGACCTCATCACGCGAGAGCACGGCCAAACGCTCGCGACGCGGGTTGGCGAATGGTATATCCGAACCCAGGCCCGCGAAGGCGGAGGATCGCAGCGCCCCTCGCTGCGCGAGCGCTATAATATCGCCCACCAGGGCCTGCTCGATGCACTCGCGCTCATGGAAACAAACATCGGTGAACCGCTCGCGCGAGCAGTTATCGCACGCCAGGTCGGCTTGTCGCTACGGCAGCTTGAACGCCTATTCGCCGACCGCATTGGCCGCACGATGGGTCAGGAATATCTTCGGCTCCGCCTGTCGGCGGCAATGCGGCTGTTGAAGGAAACGAGCATGTCGCGGGTCGAGGTCGCCATCGCCTGCGGCTTCGTGAGCGCAGCCCATTTTTCACGGACCTTCCGCAAACAGTTCGGCATCACGCCGACCATGGCGCGCCAGTAATCAGATATTCCAGATACTCGTCATTTTTTTCCTGTAGAGAAAATTTTGCTTTTCTTTCGCACGAACGCGCGACAAGCTGTGCAGGCAGAGCGCGAAACCGGCCAATAGAGTCGGCACGACGCAGCGGAGAGGCCTTCCTATTCCGGATCAGGGGGAGCCAATGAAGCTGGTCATTGCAATCATTAAACCATTCAAGCTGCAGGAGGTGCGCGATGCCCTCTCCGCCGTCGGGGCGCAGGGCCTGACTGTCACTGAAGTCAAAGGCTTCGGTAAGCAGAAGGGGCAGACCGAGATCTACCGCGGCGCCGAATACACCATAAACTTGCTCCCCAAGCTGAAGGTCGAGGTGGCCTGCGCCACCGACCTGGCCGGACGTATTGTCGAGACGATCCAATCGTCCGCCAACACCGGTACGATTGGTGACGGCAAGATCTTCGTGCTCGATCTCGACCAGGCGGTGCGGATCCGTACCGGCGAGATCGGCGAAACCGCATTGTGAGGGGGATGCCCATGAAAACCGCAAACAAGCTGCTCACCGGCCTCGGCATCGCCGCCGGCTTCGGCCTGCTCGCCGCCCATCCGGCGCTCGCGCAGGATGCCGTCAACCTCGGCGCCAACGCCGTCACGGCGTCGGAACCCGTCCCCGACAAGGGCGACACCACGTGGATGATCATTTCGACCATGGTCGTCATGGTGATGACTGTGCCCGGTCTCGCGCTCTTCTATGGCGGCCTCGTCCGCACCAAGAATATGCTGTCGATCCTGACGCAGGTGCTCGCCATCCTCTGCGTCGGCTGCATCGTCTGGATTTTCTGGGGTTATAGTCTCGCCTTCACCGACGGCGCGAACAATGCCGTGATCGGCGGCCTGTCCAAGCTGTTTCTCGCGGGGGTTACGCCCGCCTCCACCGCCGCGACCTTCACCAGCGGCGTTGTCATTCCCGAATATATCTTCATGGCATTCCAGATGACGTTCGCAGCGATCACTGCCGCGCTTGTGATCGGGTCACTCGCCGAACGCATCAAGTTCGGGGCGATCCTCGCCTTCTCGGTGCTTTGGCTGACAATCGTCTATGCGCCGCTCGCCCATATGGTGTGGTGGTCCGGCGGCTTCCTGTTCGACATGGGCGCGCTCGATTTCGCCGGCGGTACCGTCGTCCACATCAATGCGGGCATCGCCGGACTGGTCGGCGCGCTCTTTCTCGGCAAGCGCATCGGCTTTCCGAAGGAGCCGATGCCGCCGCACTCGATGGTGATGACGCTGATCGGTGTCGGTCTCGTCTGGTTCGGATGGTTCGGTTTCAACGCCGGATCGAACCTCGAGGCGACGGGCGGCACGACGCTGGCCATCGTCAACACCTTCGCCGCACCCGCGTCGGCAGGGCTGGTCTGGATGTTCGCCGAGTGGGCGACACGCGGCAAGCCGTCGCTGCTCGGTCTCTGCTCGGGCGTGGTCGCAGGCCTAGTCGCGGTGACCCCAGCCGCAGGTCTCGCGGGCCCGGTCGGTGCGATCGCGCTGGGGGCAATCGGCAGCCTCGCCGCGTTTGGCTTCGTTGGATACGCCAAGCAGGCCTTTGGTCTGGATGACAGTCTCGACGTCTTCGGCATCCACGGCGTTGCGGGCATCGTCGGCTCGATCCTGACCGGCGTATTCGTCAGCCCCGATCTGGGCGGCGTCGGCGTCAAGGACTACAGCATGGGACATCAGGTCGTGACCCAGCTCATAGCCGTCGCCGTTGCGATAGGCTGGTCGGGCATCCTGTCCGCAATCCTGTACTTCATCATCGACAAGACAATCGGACTGCGTGTGGATCGTGAGACCGAGATCGAGGGGCTTGATCTCGTCTCGCACGGCGAGCGTGCGTATCACGGCTGATCCTCAAAGATCGGCAGCGGCTCGGTGCCTTAGGCACCGAGCCGTTCGTTCGCGAGACATACACCGGTCAGTTCCGACAGGATGCCAATGATCATCCGAGATGCACTGCCGAGCGATGAGCAATCATGGCGACGGCTTTGGGCCGCCTATAACGCGTTCCACGAGACAACTGTGCCGGAGGCGGTAACCGCCGCGACATGGCAACGCATTCTCGATCCGGCTTCGCCCATATTCGCCAGGATCGCCGAGCTTGAAGATGGCGTCGCGGGCTTTTCCATCTCGGTGCTGCATGAAGGCACCTGGACGATTGCGCCCATCTGTTACCTTGAGGATCTGTTCGTCGAACATAGCATGCGGGGCCGGGGTCTCGGGCGCGCATTGATCGACGATTTAATTGCTCTCGGACGGGAGCGACGTTGGTCCCGCCTCTACTGGCATACTGGCTCAAGCAATATCGCTGCCCGTCGTCTTTACGACGGCTTCATCAAAGCGGACGATTTTGTTCGTTACCGACTATTCCTTGAGGAATGAGGTAAAGTCTTCAGCGATCGGCGCCGGCATGCATTTGAGCCAGCGATCGCCAAAGGTCGATCCGTCACGAGTGCAAGCATGCATTCCCTGTTCAATTATTTCCGTTCCCTGCTCGCCTGGAATTTTCCCTGTTTTCCTGTGTAGAGAGCAAAAACTGGTCAAATCCCGACCGGGATTCACGCTTTTCCCTATCCTTTCCCTGATAACAGGGAATTCCTGCACGAGACCGGTTCGCCATGGACTGCATCGCGCACAAAATAATCCCAAGTGATTGGTATAGAAGGAGATTTCTGGGTTCCCGAAATTCTTCCCCGTTTCCTGGGGCTTTGCCGAGCCGCGAAGCTGACATGAGGCGCAAAGCGCCTCCGCAGTGGGCCGCTCCGTGCAAAATATGGACCCGCGTCCCTGGTCGCCCAAAGACTGACCTCAATTGGTTCCCGGTGAAGGACAATTCGTTTTACCACAAGCGAACGAAGGACGATTGATTTCTGATCTAAAATCAAGAGTCCTGGCACTTGGAATATTTCACAAATGTGATGTTCCATACTTGCGATGATTTCAGTAGCAGTAGTGTAAAATGATTGGTAAAAAACCAGATCAAGAGATTGCAGCCTAATTGGGGCATAGAGTCTCGCATTGAGACGAGCTCACCATGCCCTGCCTCGGTTAAAAAATCTCAGGTGGGAGAGGTTCAATGAAAAAATGCATGGTGGTGAAGCGTAGTCTGTTGACGGTCGCTGGTTTGGCTCTGCTCTCGGGGCCGGCAATGGCGCGGGATGAGCTTCAAAAGCTTCAGCAAGATCCGAACCAGTGGGTAATGCCGCTCGGAAATTATAGCAGCACACGATACAGCGAGCTTGCCCAGATCAACAATGCGAACGTCAAGAACCTTCACGTGGCGTGGAGCTTCTCGACCGGCGTACTTCGCGGCCATGAAGGCGGCCCGCTCGTCATCGGCAATATGATGTACGTGCACACCCCTTTCCCAAACAAGGTTTTTGCCCTCGATCTTTCCAGGGATGGAGCGATCGCCTGGCAATATGAGCCGCAACAGGATCCGAAGGTCATCGCGGTGATGTGCTGCGACACGGTCAATCGTGGCCTCGCCTATGCCGACGGCAAGATCTTCCTCCATCAGGCGGATACGACGCTAGTCGCACTCGACGCCCGGACCGGAAAGCCGGCATGGACCGCCGTCAACGGCGATCCCACCAAAGGGGAGACGGGCACCGCCGCGCCGCTGGTCGTCCGCGACCTTGTGCTGATCGGCAACAGCGGCGGCGAATATGGCGTGCGCGGGGCGATGACTGCGTATGACATCAAGACCGGCAAGCGAGTCTGGCGCGCTTATTCTTCGGGGCCGGACAGCGATACGCTAATCGATCCGGCCAAGACCAAGTCGATGGGCAAGCCGGTGGGCAAGGACTCGGGGATTGCGGGCTGGAAAGGCGACCAGTGGAAACTGGGCGGCGGCACCACCTGGGGTTGGACGAGCTACGACCCCGCGACGAACCTGATCTACTACGGATCGGGCAATCCCGGCACATGGAACCCGGCGCAGCGGCCCGGCGACAACAAGTGGTCGATGTCGATCTGGGCGCGTGACGCGAGCACCGGCAAGGCCAAATGGATCTATCAGATGACGCCCCATGACGAATGGGACTATGACGGCGTCAACGAAATGATCCTCGTCGACAAGCCGTTCAAGGGCAAGGATCGCAAGCTGCTCGTCCATTTCGATCGCAACGGCTTCGCCTACACGCTCGATCGCGTGACGGGCCAGCTGCTGGTCGCGGAGAAATATGATCCGGCCGTCAATTGGGCGACGTCCATCGATCTCAAGACGGGCGAACCGCAGCGGGTTGCGCAATACTCGACACACGGCAATGGCGAGGACGTCGTGACGAAGGGCGTGTGCCCCGCCGCGCTTGGCTCGAAAGATCAGCAGCCGGCGGCCTACAGTCCCAAGACCGGCCTTTTCTACATCCCCGGCAATCACGTCTGCATGAATTATGAGCCGACCAAGGTCGCCTATGTGGCGGGCTCGCCCTATGTCGGCGCGACGCTTACGATGATGCCGCCGCCGGGCGAAAACAATCTCGGCCGGTTCGCAGCCTGGGATGCGGTCAACGGCAAGGTCGTCTGGGAGGTCAAGGAACCGTTTTCGGTGTGGAGCGGCGCGCTCGCAACTGCTGGCGACGTTGTCTTTTACGGCACGATGGAAGGCTATCTAAAGGCTGTCGATGCCAAGTCGGGCAAAGAACTCTACAAATTCAAAACCCCGTCCGGCATCATCGGCAACATCAACACCTATACCTACAACGGAAAGCAATATCTGGCTGTGCTTTCGGGCGTGGGCGGTTGGGCCGCGATCGGCATGGCGGCAGGCCTCACCGGCGAAACAGAGGGATTGGGAGCGGTCGGCGCATATCGTGCGCTGTCGCAATATACCAATCTTGGCGGTACACTGACGGTCTTCGAGCTTCCGAACTGAGGATCGACAGGGGGGCGTCCTCAGCAGGGCGCCCCCATTTTTCCGTTGCCGAGGATTTTCCATGCGTACAATTTCGAAGATCTTGACGGGCGTCGCATCGGCCGTGAGCATCATGCTTGGATTGAGCATCGCCTCCGCTCAATCGTCGCCCAATGGTGCGACGGCCCCCGTCGCTGCCCCGCCTGCGTCGGCGACCCCGGTCGCAGCGGTCTCCTGGGCTGAATTCAGCGGTTTCAAACGCTATCATGCCAATTGCTCCGTCTGCCACGGACCAGACGGACTTGGCGGCACCTTTGCGCCTAGCCTGGTGAATTCGCTCAAGAGGCTCGATCACGACGCCTTTCTGGAAACCGTCGTCAACGGCAAGGCGAATGTCCAGTTGGCCATGCCATCGTTTGGCGCCGATCCAAACGTCATGTGCTATATCGAAGACATCTATGTTTATCTGAAGGCGCGATCGGAAGATCGGATGGGCCGCGGACGCCCCGACCCCCAGCCCGCCAAACCAGTGGATGTCGCGGAGGCCGAAGCGGCCTGCATGGGAATATGACCCGGTTCAGCAGATATGTCGCAGCCATAGCAGTAGCCCTGGTTCTGGCGGCGGCGACGAGCACCGCGTCTGCGGCCGATCGTTTCGAAGCCATCGATCGCACCGCGCTCCGCGTCTGCGCGGATCCTGCCTCGCCGCCGTTATCGACGGAAGACGGCAAGGGGTTCGAGAATGTGATCGCGGAGCTGCTGGCACGCGACCTCGGCGTGCCGGTCCGTTACACTTGGTTTCCAAGCACCATGGGTTTCTTCCGGCGAACGCTGAATGCGCGCAATTGCGACATCGTCCTGGGCGTAGCGACCGGCATCGAGCTCGCGCAAAGCACCATTCCCTATTACCGATCGACCTACGTGCTGGTGACGCGGAAAGAGGACGGAATCGCCGCCACACGTCTCGACGATCCCGCGTTGCGCTCGTTGAGGCTCGGCGTACAGGCGCGGACGCCGGCGGCGGATGTGCTGGCGCGGGCGGGCATGCTCGGGAACATCCGTTCTTACGACCTGATGGTCGACAGTCGCCACACCTCAGTCGGCCAGCAACTCGTCAATGATCTCGCAGAAAAGCGGATCGATGCGGCCGTGCTCTGGGGTCCGATCGCTGCCCATCTCGCCGACACGCGGCAGGGCGCTTTCATGCTGACCCCGCTTTCCAGCGCGGCAGACGATGTGCCCCTCGCCTTCGACATCAGCATGGCGGTGCGCTTCGGCGAGCCCGCATGGCGCGCGCGGGTGGAGCGGTTCATCCGTGACAGACGTCAGCAGATCCACGATATCCTCGTGGCTTACAGGGTGCCGTTGCTGCCACTTCCGGGAGGAGATCGATGAGGGTTCTGCCGATGACGATCATGATCGCCGCCGCCTTGCCGCAGGCGCCGACCGCAGCTCTTGCCAATTCTTATCCCACCGAAGTCACTGCGGACTATGTGATCGGGTGCATGGCGGCGAACGGTCAGACGCAGGATGCGCTTCGCCGCTGTTCCTGCAGCGTCGACACAATCGCCTCGGCGCTGCCGTTCGATCTTTACGAGCGCGCAGAGACCGTACTCAGAATGCGGAACGCGACGGGCGAGAACGCGTCCCTGTTTCGGGAAACGCCGATGCTGCGCGATGCCGTCGACCGCTTGCGCGCCGCGCAGGTCGAAGCGGATTTTCGCTGTTTTTGATAAAGGGCCAAGGATCGATGGACGGCCTTAGCCTCGATAGGATGAAACGATGAACATTGTAGTGAGTCAGATATTTGGATCGATGGTCTCGGCGAGCAAAGCGGCCATCGCCGTGGCGTTGCTGTTCTCTGGCATAGGTGCGGCGCCAGTCGCTGCGGCGGGCAATCCAGCCCTCGGCAAGACCGTCTTCGCGAAATGTATGGTCTGTCACTCGATCGAGCCCGGCAAGAACAAGATCGGGCCTTCCCTTGCCGGCGTGGTCGGGCGCACATCGGGGACCGTTGCCGGCTTCAACTATTCGCCGGCGATGAAATCATCGAACATCGTCTGGTCATCCGCGAATCTTGACACTTACCTGACCAATCCGCGAGCCATGATCCCAGGCAACAAGATGATCTTCGCGGGGCTCCCCAATCCGGCGGATCGAGCGAACATCATCGCCTATCTGCTAAAGCCCGATGTGGTGAAATGACACTGCGACCGAAGACGGTTGCGCTGGCCGCAGCCCTGGGCCTGTTGGCGAGCGCTGGTCACGCGAAGAAGGCCGACCCTCCTGCCGCGGCCAGCCGCGGCTGGCCTTGCGAGGCCGAACCGCAGCAGGCACTATCGCTCGCTCAATATTGGCCGGAGAGCGGCCGGGCTTCGACGGGCGACACCTGGCAGTCCGATCCCGCCACGGCCGCACTGGTCGCAGACATCGCGCCGCGCAGCCTGGGTCAAGAGGAAGGCGTTGCCCGCATCCGCGACCATGCCACGCACGCGGCAGACCGTCGTCAGACGATGGCACGCCTCATCGCCGGCCTCGTCGAGACGATTGACTTCGAGCGGCGGACGATCATCGCCGGCATCCGCCATTTCAATAATCGCCAGGGTCAACTCGCCCGCCGGATCGAGGAAGGGTACAGGACACTCGACGCGCTCCCTCCTGCCGCGACCGAGCAGCGCGTCGCCGTTCAGGAGCAGGTGGACTGGGACACCCGGGTCTTCGAGGATCGACAGCGGATGCTTCCGATCGTCTGTCGGCAACCAGCCCTTCTCGAAAGCCGATTAAAGGCATTTGCCGAGGCGGCACGCGCGGCTGCGAACGAGGACGTTCCGAGGCCGCGATGAAGGCACCAAAGGGGGTGCCGAAGACGAACACGGCCGTCGCGCATCGGGGTGCCTGGGGAATATTGGCGATGTGCTTATGCGGCACCGCTGCGCATGCCGGCCCGACCCGCGATCCTGCATCGGCGTCCGGCGAGCGGGAGATCGTCGTCATCGGTGCGAACACATCAGGCTCGATCCCTGAGGATCGGGTTCCCGCCAACGTCGTGGTGCTCCATGCGGACAGCATAGCGGTTCCAGGTATCGTCAATGTCCAGGACGCGCTGTCGCGGCGGCTGGGCAGCATCAATATCGTCGACTCGCTCGGTCAGTCGCTTCAATCGGGGATCACGCTGCGCGGCTTCACTGCTGCGCCCGCACTCGGCGAGCCGCAGGGTATCGCGATCTATCAGGGCGCGATGCGCGTGAACGAGGCGTTCGGTGACGTCGTGCAATGGGATCTGCTCCCCACCTTCGCGATCGATGAGGTTCAGATCGTGCCCGGCTCCAATCCAGTCTATGGCCTCAACGGCATCGGCGGGGCGGTCATCCTGCGGATGAAGAACGGCTTCAACAATCCCGGCGGCAGGGCTGAGGCCGCTTACGGTCGTTTCGGCCGCTACTCCGCGATGCTCGAATATGGCGCCAGGATGGGGAATATAGGCCTCTATGCGGGGGGGCAGGCTATCCGCGACGATGGTTGGCGCAACCATAGCCCGAGCAGCGTTCATCGCGGCTTCGTCGACCTCGGCTGGCGCGACGGCGACAGAAGCGAAATCGGCGTCAGCTTCAACGCAGCACGCAGCAAGCTGACCGGCAATGGGCCGGCTCCCGCCGATCTGCTCGCCGAAGATCGCCGCGGGGTCTTCACCTATCCCGATGCGACGCGGAACCGCATGGCAGCGATCTCCTTCCGCGGAAAGCATGCGATCAGCGATGCCCTGCGTGTCGAACTTGGCGGTTATTACCGGTATCTCCGCCGCGGCACGGCCAACGGCGACCAGGCGGAGTTCAAGGATTGCGCTGCATTCAACGATCTCGACGCGCCACCCGGCGCGCTCTGTTTCGGCGCCGAGGCAAATGACGACGATGCCATTCCGGAAATCCTGATCGGCGACGATGGGCAGGCAATCACTGGTTTCGATGCCGGTGACGCCGACGCAGTCTTCAACCGGACGAGGACGCGTACCCATGGCTCTGGCGTTAGCGCCCAGTTGGTCTGGAAGGAACGGGTCGCGGGCATGGAAAACGTGCTCATCGTCGGCGGCACGGTGGACATCGCCCGGACCCACTATGAGAGCGGAACCGAGCTTGGCGTCCTGCAGCCGGATCGCGGCGTCGAGTCACTGGGGCCCATGATCGGCAACGAGCTGTTCAATGTCGGGCTCAAGACGCATAGCCAGCTCGACAGCGCCTATGCGACCGACACGCTTTCACTGACGCGCGGACTGCACCTCACAGGGTCGGTCAAATGGACGCGTGCGGAACTCCGCCTTCGCGATCAGTTCGGCACCAGCCTCGATGGCGATCACGTCTACGACCGCTTCGACCCGGCGGTCGGACTCGCCTTCAACCCGACTGCCGACGTCACGCTCTATAGCAGCTATACGCGGAACAGCCGCGTGCCGACGCCAGCCGAACTGTCTTGCGCCGATCCCGCACGGCCGTGCCGCTTTCCTAACGCGTTTCTTGCCGATCCGCCGCTGGACGAGGTCCGTGCGCGCACGATCGAGGTGGGCGCGAAAGGCCATTTTCACCTCGCTGGACACAGCCTGGACTTCTCGCTCGCCGGCTTTCGGACGATCAACCGCGACGACATCATCTTCATCTCGGCGGGGCCAATCATCGGCACCGGCTATTTTGCCAATGTCGACCGGACCAGACGGATCGGGATCGAGGCCGCGCTGGAGGGGCGGATGGAACGGCTCGGCTGGTCGCTCTCCTATGCCTATGTCTGCGCGAGCTACGGCACCTCGCTCAAGATCCAATCGCCCGACAATCCCTTCGCTGACAGCAATGGCGAGATATTCGTGGAGCGCGGCGACCGGCTCCCCGGCATTCCGCTTCATTCGCTCAAGCTCACAGCGGATTATGCCGTGACCGATGCGCTGACGTTCGGGATCGAAGGCGTGGTCAGCGGCAATCGCTATCTGCGTGGCGATGAGTCCAACCAGAACCCGCCCATCCCGGGCTTCGCGGTCTTCGCCGCGCGCGCAAACTATCGTGCCGGACCGTTCGAGATTTTCGGGCGAGTCGATAATCTGCTCGGCGAACGCTACGAAACATTCGGCATCTTCGGCCAGGCAGGCGATCTCGGCTTTTCCGATCCGCGCTTCCTTTCGCCGGCGCTTCCGCGCAGCTTTACCATTGGCCTTCGTGCCGCTTATTGACGGGACCGCGATGATGAAGATCCTCCCCATTACGGTTGTACTTGCCCTGGCGCTCGCAGCCTGTTCTCCCTCCGGAGACAAGGAAGAAGCCACGACGGGCGTCGAGGCCCGGTCGAGCGGCGCCACCTACCTCGTTTACGCCACCAACGAGCAGTCCGGCGACATCAGCGTCATCGATCCCGATGCGCGCGTGCAGATCGCGCGTATCCCCATCGGCAGGCGTCCCCGCGGGCTTGTCCCCAGCCCGGACGGCAAGTTGCTCTATGTCGCCGTCAGCGGTTCGCCCATTGCCGGGCCAGGCGTTGACGAATCGAAGCTGCCGCCGGCCGACAAGACCGCCGACGGCATCGTCGTGATCGACCTCGTTAGCCGCAAGCCGGTCAGGACATTGCGCGGCATCTCGGACCCCGAACAGATTGCGATCAGCCCTGATGGCGAGCGTCTCTACGTCGCGAGCGAGGATACCGGGCAGCTCATCGTTATCTCGAAGGAGGGGCGCTTGCTTGGAAAGGTCAGCGTGGGGGGCGAGCCCGAAGGCGTCTCGGTGTCTCCCGATGGCAAGACCGTGCTTGTGACCTCCGAGGAAGATCACAGCGTTGCCGTGCTCCGCGACGGGACCGCACTGACCATTGCCGCACATATCACTGTCGGTGAACGCCCGCGAAATGCCGTCTTTCTTCCCGGCGAGCGTGCCCTCGTTCCAGGTGAACTCGATGCATCGTTGAGCATCATCGATCTTGGCAGGCAGAAGCGGATCAGAACCATCCGCTTGCCCAAGGAGGATCGACCCATGGGCATTGCCGTCGCGCGGGACGGAAGTGTCTTGGTTACGACAGGGCGCGGCGGCCGGCTCCTTCACGTCGATCCCCGCGACGAGGCTGCGACCGCTCCGGTTACCGGCGCGGTGGACGTCGGCGAGCGGCCATGGGGCGTGGCGCTCGCCCCCGATGGACGCTTCGCGTTCACCGCCAATGGCCCTGGTGACAACGTGACGATCGTCGATGTCGCGGCGATGCGCGTCGTCGGCCGTGTGGCCGCAGGAAGCGGCCCGTGGGGTGTCGTCACGATCGCGCAAGGCCGATAAGGCGGGTCTTATTCGAAGCGGACATTACGTTTCGGTATGGGAAGTCCTTGAATATTTAATATCATTACATCCATGGCTCGATTAGCCTTCGATTTGCGTAGGGGGTATGAATGAAAGAGTGTGCTTTTGGGGGCCGGCATTCGGCGCGCCGGCGGGCAGGGCTGGCGTCATGACCAGCGTTCGTGAAGCAACGATCGCGCTCCTCAGATCCTTGGGGCTGACCACGATCTTCGGCAATCCGGGCTCCACCGAGCTGCCTATGTTCCGGGATTTTCCGGCCGATTTTCGCTATGTTCTCGGCCTGCAGGAATCGGTCGTTGTCGCAATGGCCGACGGCTTTGCCCAATCGACCCGCAACGCCGCCCTGGTGAATCTGCATTCCTCCGCTGGCGTCGGCCATGCGCTCGGCAACATATTCACCGCCTATCGCAACCAGACGCCGCTCGTCATCACAGCAGGCCAGCAGGCGCGCGCCATCATGGGGATGGAACCGTTCCTCTTCGCCGAACAGGCGACGGAATTTCCCAAGCCCTTTGTGAAATGGAGCTGCGAGCCCGCGCGGGCCGAGGATGTGCCGGCGGCGCTCGCGCGCGCCTATCAGATCGCCATGCACCCGCCCTGCGGCCCGGTTTTCGTCTCGATCCCGGTCGACGACTGGGACCGCGAGGGCGCCGAATTCGTCGAACCCCGCACGACCAGCCGCCGCGTCGCAGGCGATCCGGCGATGATCGGCGCGGCGGCTCGCGCGCTTGGCGCAGCGGAACGGCCGGTGATCGTCGCCGGCGCCGGCATCGCCCGCGACGACGCCTGGGGTGAGCTGATCGCGCTGGCGGAACGGCACAATGCGTCCGTGTGGGCCGCCCCGATGTCGGCGCGCAACGCCTTCCCGGAGGATCACAGGCTGTTCGCGGGCTTCCTGCCGGCAAGCCGCGAAGGCATCGTTGCCCGCCTCGCGAAAAATGACCTGATCCTCGTGCTCGGTGCGCCCGCCTTCACCTACCACACCGAGGGATCGGGCCCGTTCCTGCCGCCCGGCAGCGCGCTTATCCAGATCGTCGACAATCCCGGCACGGCTTCCTGGACCCCGTCGGGCACAGCCATCACCGGCAATGTGAAACTGGCGATCGAGAGCCTTCTGGCAGGCCCGGCGCCCATCGCGCGGGCAGCGCCGGAACCGCGCCGGCCGGCGGAAGCACCCGCCCCCGACCGGCTCACCGATCGGCTCGTGCTGGCGCGGCTGGCGGCGCTGCGCGACCCCGCCGCCATCATCGTCGAGGAGGCGCCGAGCAGCCGCCCGCCGATGCAGGACCATCTGCCGATCGTCCGCCACAACGGCTTCTATACCTGCGCCAGCGGCGGCTTGGGCCATGGCCTTCCCGCGGCTGTCGGCGTGGCGCTGGGCCGCCCCGGCGAGCGGGTGATCGCGCTCCTCGGCGACGGATCGGCCATGTATGCGATCCAGGGGATGTGGACCGCGGCGCAGCTCAAGCTTCCGATCACCTTCCTGATCCTCAACAACCAGCGCTATCAGGCGCTGGTCGATTTCGGCGAGCATTTCGGCCTTGGGCGCCCAGAAGGCACTGATCTTTCAGGTCTGGATTTCTGCTCTCTAGCGGCCGGACAGGGCATCAAGGCGCTGCGGGTCCGCGAGGCGGACAAGCTCGATGCAGCGCTGAGGACCGCGCTCGCCAGCGACGGGCCGTTCCTCCTGGAGGCGATCATTGAGTAGGCGGCACCACATAGGCCGGAGGATCGATCGATGACGTCGATGGCCGGCATGACGGTGCTCATCTCCGGGGGCGCCGGCAGCGTCGGCCTCGCGACAGCGCGCCTTTGCATCGCGGAAGGCGCACGCGTCATGCTCGCCGATCTCGATGAGGATCGGCTGAAACAGGCCTGCGACAGCCTGCCGCCCGAGCGCGCGGCCTGGGCGGTCGCCGATGTCGGTTCACCCGATGCCGTGCGCGCGCTGATCGCGGCGACCGTCGATCGCTGGGGACGGATCGATGCGATGGTCAGCAATGCCGGGACGATCGGGCCGATCGCCCCGCTTGCGGACTATGACGACGATGCCTTCGACGACGTGCTGCGCGTGCACCTCAAGGGCGCGTTTCTGCTGTGCAAATACGGCCTGCAGGCGATGAACGACGGCGGAAGCATCGTCATAACCTCCAGCGTGGCCGGCTTGCGGGGCGATGCCGGCCCATTCGGCTATATCGCGGCGAAGCACGCGCAGGTCGGGCTGATGCGGGCGGTCGCGAAGGAAGCCGCGCATCGGCGCATCCGAGTCAACACCGTCCATCCCGGGCCGATCGACAACAGCTTCCAGCTGGAGGTCGAGCACCGGCTCACCCCCGTGATCGGGCGCGATGCGACCGACTTTTTCAACGATCGGATTCCGCTCGGACGCCACGGACGGCCCGAAGAAATCGCCGAGGCGATCCTGTTTCTCGTCTCGGATCGCAGCAGCTTCATGACGGGCAGCACGCTCGTCGCTGATGGAGGAATGAGCTCTTAACAACAAACAAAAGACTCAACAGGGGAGAGGACCGATGAAAAAAGGACATGCACAGTTCGTTGCAGCGTTGTTGTCGGGCGTCGTGATCTCAGCGTTCGCCGCCGGCACTGCAGTGGCACAGCAGGCCCCAGGCGAAACCGCCCAGACCGGGGATGCGGGCCACCTTGGCGAAATCGTGGTCACCGCGCAGAAGCGTGCGCAGAATCTGCAAGATGTTCCGATCGCCATCCAGGCGTTCACCGGCGATCAGCTCAAAAAGGCCGGCGTTTCGCAGCTGACCGACGTCACCCGCGTCACGCCGAACCTCAACGTCGTCGTCCAGAATGCACTCAGCCAGCACATCATCATCCGCGGCGTCGGCACCAACGAATTCTTCGGCAACGCGCCGTCATCGGTGGGATTGTACATCGATGAGGTGACCGTGAATTCGTCCTATGGCAGCACGCTCGGCCTGTTCGATATCGAACGCGTCGAGGTGCTGCGGGGACCGCAGAACAGCCTGTTCGGACGCAACACCACCGGCGGCGCCGTCAATTACATCTCGAAGCTGCCTGACCCCGGCGATCCCGTCGGCGGCTATGCGATCGCCACCTATGGACGCCACAACCAGGCCGAAATCGAAGGCGGGGTGACCCTTCCGCTCGGCTCGACGCTGTCGGCGCGCGTCGCGGGCATCTATCATCACCGCGACGGCATCTGGAACAATCTGGACAATGGCGACAGCAGTTACGGCGACAAGGATCACTTCTCGCTGCGCGGAACGCTGGTGTGGGAGCCCGGGCCCGACACGCGGGTGACATTCAGCGCCCACCATGCGCGCGCCCGGGACGAGGCACAGCCGCAGCGCGTCGTCGGCGCACTCAACAACAACCCGCCGCTGCGCATGAACGATCTCGCGACCTTCACATCGGACATCAGCTTCAAGCAGGACTATCCCTATGTGAACATCGAGGGCTTCGATCGCGATTCCACCAACTGGCACGATGTCACGACCGGCGGATCGCAGCGCGCCGACCTGAACGTCGATGGCGGCTATCTGAAGGTCGAGCAGGATTTCGGCGCGGTCTCGCTGACGTCTATCTCAGCCTACGACAAGACGCACGCCTGGTACGAGGAAGACAATACGACCAACGGCAACCGGCTCGGCGGCGTCAACCACGATGTCCTGATCATCGACATGGATCAGAAATACGAGCAGTTCACCCAGGAACTGCGCCTGGCATCGACCGACAATTCAGCCGCGTTCAAGTGGATCGCCGGGCTGTATTACCTCAAGGAAAATTCGCTTCTTGCCCAAGACATCCGGTTCGGCGCGAACGGCTTTGCAGGGGCGCATCCATCCGCCAACGGCATAACGCCGCCGTCGCTGTTCGACGTCATCCCGAATCCCTATCCGAACACCGTCTCGTTCAGCGTCGCCAAGCTGCGCGACGAAAGCTTCTCGGCTTATGGTCAGGGCGACTATGATTTCACCGACAAATGGACGCTGACCGTCGGACTTCGCTACACCCACGACAACAAGGGCAACCCATCCTATTATGCGGGCGCCTTCGACAAGACGGGGATCGACCCCGCGACCTATTATGATCTGACCCTCATCCGGCAACTCGCCGCCGGGCTTCCGGCATGCCCGAGCATCGCCGGGGGCGCGCTGCCCTTCTCGCATTGCGCGAATGACAACACGTCGCGCGAGAACCTGAAGAGCGACGAGCTGGGCGGCAAGATCACGCTGCAATATCATGCCAGCGATGACGTCATGATCTATGGCGGCTATTCGCGCGGCTTCAAATCGGGCAAGTTCGACGTCGAATTCCTCCACACCGACGCGACGCCGTTCCCGCAGCGCCCGCTGAAGGTGGAAACGCTCGATTCGTTCGAGCTCGGCTTGAAGTCCACGCTTGCCGATCGAACGCTGCAGTTCAACGCCGCCGTGTTCTATAACATCTGGAAGGACCAGCAGGTCTTCAACGTCGGCGTGCACGGTCCGGAATTCTTCAACCTGCCCAAGTCGCGGATCATCGGCCTCGAGGCCGAATTGAACTGGATCCCGGTGGAGCGGCTGACCATCAGCGGCGGCATCGGCCTCCTCGACAGCAAGATCACCGATGTGACCGGTATCGACTTCGACCTGCACCAGGGCGACTTCCAGAAAGGGCACGAACTGCCGCTTTCGCCGCCCTTCACCGCCAACGCCGCCATCACCAAGACGATTCCGATCGGCGACAATGAACTCTCGCTGCGGGTCGACGGGCGTTACCAGAGCACGTCGAAGGTCAAGTTCAGCCCGCAGCTTCCGATCGACGAATATGAGAGCCGGTTCGAGACGAACGCCCGGATCACCTACAGCTTCGGCATGGACCAGCGCTATCAGTTCTCGATCTTCGGAAACAATCTGACCAGCGAGAAATATTGCGTCGAAAAGCAGGATCTGCGCGCTGTCTCCGGCTCCTTCTACTGCGTGCCGAACGATGGCGAGATCCAATATGGCGCGCAGCTGCGGGCCGAATTCTGATCAACTGACACCGGCCGGCGCATAGGTGCCGGCCGGTCCTTCGACGGATATGGCCATGACCGCAGACCGACCGCCCACGCCGCGCAGCCGCGGCTATCAGATCACTCTTGTCGCACTGTTGAGCCTGACCTTCGGCATCGTCTTTTTCGACAGGAACGCCCTCAATTTCCTGATGCCGTTCGTGCAGCCCGACCTTGGGCTCAGCAACACCGAAATCGGGTTTCTCGCGGCAATCCTCGCATCGACCTGGGCCCTGTCCGGGTTTGTCGTCGGCAGCATTTCGGATCGGATCGGACGAAGAAAGCCGATCCTCATCCTCGCTACGCTTGTCTTCGCCTGCGCCTCGCTCCTGTCGGGGCTTGCCGCCAGCTTCGCCATGCTGCTTGGCGCGCGCCTGCTGATGGGTATCGCCGAGGGCGGCGTGATGCCGGTCAGCCAGTCGATCCTGGCGAGCGAAATCGATCCCGGAAGGCGCGGCGCCGCGATGGGTTTCATGCAGAATTTCGGGTCGAACTTCCTCGGCACGTCACTGGCGCCGGTGATGCTCATCCCCATTGCCGCCGCCTATGGCTGGCGCTCCGCCCTTTATGTCGCAGCGGTGCCCGGCATATTGTGCGCGATCCTGCTGTGGCGCTTCGTCGACGAGCCCCGCCAGGTGCCACATGAGGGCGCGCCGGCGGCGCTCGGCGCGCTGCTGCGCGACCGCAACGTCATCATCTGCACCGTGATGTCGATCTTCTTCATCTCCTACCTCATCACCGGGCTGGTCTTTCTCCCGGTCGTTCTCACCCAGATGCGCGGGCTGGACGCTAGCACGATGGGCTGGCTGATCGGCGCGATGGGCCTCGCCGCCGCGATCTCGGGCTTCGTCATCCCAGCCATTTCCGATCGCGTAGGGCGCAGGCCGGTGCTGCTGATCGTGCCCTATCTCGGTGTGATCGTGCCCCTGGCCACACTGTTCTTCGTCGGCAGCGCCGCGGCGCTTGCGGCGGTCCTCGTCACCGGCTGGCTGGTGATCGGCGCCTTTCCGGTGTTCCTCGCCACCGTGCCGTCGGAAACAGTCGCGCCCAGGCAAGTCGCCACCACGCTGGGCCTCATCCAGGGGGTCGGCGAAGCCTTTGGCGGCGTCGCCGCGCCGGCGCTGGCCGGAGTCGCGGCGGATGCCTTCGGCCTCCAGGCGCCGATGTGGATCATGGTGGGACTGGCGCTGGCGGCGGGCCTCACGGCTATCGGACTGCGGGAGACCGCGCCACGCGTTCAGGCAAAACGGTCTGCGATGAAGGCGGCGCACGGCTGACCGATCCCGGAGCCGCGATTGACATGCGCCTGCCGGCGGTCGAAGCCAGCAAAATGGAGGCTCATGGATGTTCTTGACGCCGAAGGCGATCGAAGCGTTTTTGGCCATTGTCGAACATGGCAGCCTTGGCCGCGCGGCTGACGTTCTCGGGCTGACCCAGCCCGCGCTCAGCCGGATCATCAAGCGGCTCGAAACACAACTCGAAGTGCCGGTCTTCGAGCGCGGCTCTAGGGGCATGATGCTGACCGCCTATGGCGAGGCGTTGCGCCCCTACGCGTCGTTGCTCCACTCCGAGTCCGAGCATGCCATGCAGGAGATCGATGCGATCCGGGGCCTCAAGCGCGGCGTCGTCCGGATCGGGACGGTGGCGAGCGCTGCGGTCATGGTCCTGCCGGCGGTGATCAAGAGCTTCCTGGCGCGGCGGCCCCATTTGACGATCCAGATCATCGAAGGCGTCGAGGACAAGCTGGTCGAGGCGCTGATCGCCAATGAAATCGACCTGGCGATCGCCAGCTCCATCGAGCCCGACGAAACGATCGTGCGGCTCACGCATCAGAAGTTCACCGACATCTATTCGGTGATCGCAGCGCCGGAGCATCCGGCGGTTCGCAGCGGCGCGACATCGCTTGAGGAGCTGGAAGGCTATCAATGGGTGATGCCGCCCAAGAAGGCGGAGCCGCGCCGTCACTTCGAGGAGCTTGTCCGCGCCACCGGGCGGACACCGCCGCGCATCGGGGTCGAGACGCGATCGATCGAGACCATCAAGGCGCTCGTCGCCCGAGGCGGTTTCCTTGGCTGGCTGCCCGAGCCCCTGTTCGAGGCGGAGCGTGTCGCGAACTGGGTCGCGTGCGTGCCGATCGAGCCGCTGGCCATCCGCCGCGACTTCTATGTCTACCGCGTTCCACGCAGCCTGACGGCCCCGGCGGTCTCTGAATTGCTGCGCGAACTACGCATGTTCGACAACGTCACGCCCGAAGCATAACTCTCAGAACCGCTTGGTGAAGCTGACCTGCGCCTCGCGGCCCCGGTTATAGGCGATCTCGGCATAGCCCGACCCCGTCGTCAGCGAGGAGTTGCCGGCAATGGGATAAACCTCGTCGGTGACATTCTGGACGCCCGCCCGCAGCGTCCAGCCATCATCCACATTTTCCAGCGTCAGACCGATATTAAGCCGGGTCACATCGTCATTTTGCGCGATTTCAACGGTATTGCCCGCATCGAAGAATTGATGCGCGGTGTGGATGACCTCCACGCGCGGCGTCAGTTCGAAGTGGCTGCCAATCTCGGCGGTATAGCTGATCGCTGCATTGCCCTGGAAGGACGGCGTATAGGGTAATGCGCTATCGGTGGTCACGGCCGTCGTCGCCCCGACGATGGTCGACACGCTGTCGATCGAATCGTCAAGGATGCCAAAGCCGCCCTCGATGATCAGATTGCGCACGGGGACGAACTGGAAATCCGCCTCGATGCCCTGGATCGTCGCGCGCCCAGCATTGAAGAGGAATGGCGCCGTGCCGACGCGATAGGTGAACTGAAGATCCTTGTACTTCGTCTGGAAGGCCGCGAGATTGATGCGTGCCGCGCTGGAAATGTCCAGTTTCGCGCCGATCTCGTAGCTGTCGGCCTTCTCGGGATCGAATTCGGGCGGACGGCCCGATGCGACCACGCCGTTGAAGCGCCCATTGAACCCGCCGCTCTTGAAGCCCTGCGAGAAGTTCGCATAGGTCATCAGCGCGTCGCTCAGGCGATATTGGGCGCTGGCTGAAAAGGTCGTCGCCTTGAAGGTCCGGCTGAAGAAGATGTTGGGGACGTAGAAGACGGCCGGGTTGCCCTCGTTGAACTGGAACGGCTTGATCCGCTTCTTTTCCCATGTGTAGCGGATCCCGCCCGTCACGCTGAACGCATCGGTCAGCTCATAGGTCCATTGCGAAAAAGCGGCGTAGTTCTCGTCCGTCACGATATTGTCGTTGCGGTCGAACGTCCCGCCCGGCGGCGATGGCGGCGGCGACAGCGTGACCCGAAGATAGTCGTCGGTGCGCGACTTGAAATAGAACAGCCCGATCACCCCGGTCAGCCGATCCGCGGTCACGATGGACTGCACTTCCTGGCTGAACTGATGCCCGCGGCTCCGATATTCGGTGTGCAGGATCGGGAACGGCGTGTTGTCGGCATCGCGATTGCCGGTCCAGTGCAGTTCGCGATAGGCGGTGATCGATTTGAAGGTAAGGAGATCGCTCGCCTCATATTCGGCGCGCAGCGATGCGCCCCAGTTGTTCAGGGTGCTCTTGAGCGGGAAGGTGCCGTTGGCGGTGAACGGGCCGTCATTCCAGAAATCATTGGCGCAACGCGGATCGTCGATCATCGGCACCGTCGTCCCGATCGAGGCCATGCCGGGGCAACCGGCGCGGAAACTCACGACGCGCGGGAAGGTCGCCGTCTCGTTGATCGCCGCGAAAACCAGCGGCGATCCATTTTCATTCTCGCGCGTGTAGTCGCCGGTCATCGTCGCGGTGAACCGGTCGGTAGGAGTCCATTTCAGCTTGCCCTGAAGCGTGTAGCTGTTGTCATCGCCCAGATCGGCGCCGTCAAAGGGGCGATGCACATAGCCGTCGCGTTTGCGCAGGCCGAACGACCAGCGCGAGCGAAGCGTTTCCGAAAGCGGCAGATCGACCGCGCCGAAGCCTTCGACCAGATTGTCGGTGCCGTAGGTGAAGCGTGCGAGGCCACCAAAATGCTCCCCGGGTTCGGTCGTCGATATCAGGATCGCGCCGCCGATGGTGTTGCGCCCGAACAGAGTGCCTTGTGGACCGCGCAGGACCTGAACGCTGGCGATATCGCGGAAATCGAGAATGCCCCCGACGGCCGAGCCCATATAGACGTCGTCGATGTACAGCCCGACGCCAGGGTCGACGACCGATGTCGCATCCGTCTGGCCGATACCGCGGATGAAGACCTGAGCGGCCGAATTATTGCCCGATAGCGGCGCCACCGACGCGATCTGAAGATTGGGCGTCAGATCGTCGAGATTTTCGGTGCCGCTCACCTGCGCGCGTTCGAGCGCCGCCGCGGTGAAGGCGGAGACGGAAAGCGGCGTGTCCTGGAGATTTTCCTCCACACGCCGCGCGGTGACGACGATCTCCTCGATCCCGCCCGTATCTGCCCGGCTGTTCTGGGCTGTAGCCGGGTCAGCGGGCTGGGCGGCCACCGGCGTCGCAAGCAGGCCAAGCGACACGCTGCTCAACAGAAGGAACCTGGTCCGATTACGCGGCATCTTCTTCTCCCCTCTCTCTTTTTTGAGGGAAGGCTATCAGCGCCGCTGCGATCGCAATCATGAAAAAACGGCCAAACCTCATTCACAAAAGGTTTGGCCCAGGGGGAAGTCCCGGATGTGGAGAGGCGCCGGGACCGACGGTCTGGTCCCGGCGTCCCCGATCACATGGGCTTGATGTGGAAGATGCGTTCCGCGTTCTTGTGGAAGAGCTTCGCCTTATCCTCGTCGGATATCGGGGCGCTGTCCATGAAGGCGAGCGCGGGCGCCATCGGCTGATAGGGATAGTCGATCGCCCACAGCACATTGTCGACGCCGAGCTTCTTGATCGAATAGTCGAGCGCAAGATGATCCTCGACACCGCTCGTCGTGATCACGAAATTGCGCTTGAAATATTCATCCATCGTCAGCTTCGTCTTGGGCGCGCGGCCGGTGGCTTGGGCGCGGCTGTTCATGAAGGTGACGCGCCAGAGCCAGAAATGCACCGCCTCGCCCATATGGCCGATGCAGATCTTGAGCTTGGGGAAGCGGTCGAACAGGCCCGACGCCATCATCCGCACCACATGGGTGCCGACCTCGACGCCATAGCCCCACATGGCCGAGTCCATGCCGTAGAATTGCAGCGGCTCCTTGAGCCCGTCCTGCGGCGCGCGCGGATGAATGTAGATCGGCCGGTCGAGCGCCTCGGCTGCTTCGAGGATCGGCCAATATTTCGGATCGTCGAGATATTCGTTGTTGGTGTGCGAGTTGATCATGAAGCCATTGAGCTTCAACTGATTGATGGCGCGTTCCATCTCCTTGGCGGCGCGCTTGGGCGCATGCGGCGCAAAGCTCGCCAAGCCGGCGAAGCGCGTCGGATGGCGCGCGGTGATCTCGGCCAGCCGGTCATTGGCCAGCGTCGCCAGCTCGCAGGCGGTGTCGGCATCGAACATCTGGACGCCGGGTGCGGTCAGCGACAATATCTGCATGTCGACGCCATATTCGTCCATTTGGCGCAGGCGCTCTCCCTCGACGTCGAGCAGCCCTTCGAGGAAGCCCAGCACGCCATAGCCGGGGTCGTCGCCATAGATGCCGCGCACCAGCGGCAGGTCGAGGCTGGTGCCCGGGGCCTCGCTGACCTGGCGCAGGGCCTTGGCCACTTCGGGGATCGAAAAGGCTTCCTCGGTCGCGATCTTCCTGAACTTCTTCATCACATACTCCACATGCATATCGATTATGTTCGAGCCCTGCCGGGCCGGTCTCCCTCACGGTGACCGGTCCGGCATCGGGCAAGACGAGGCTAGAATTTGACGTCGAGGGTCACGCCGTAAAGTTGCGGCGGCAGGAAGGTCTGGCCGACCGTGCGCGACAGCGAGACGGCGAAGGCGCCGCTCGAAACGAGCTTGTCTCCAAGATTCTTCCCCCACACCGACATGGCCCAGCGGTCGTCCGGCGCCCGGTAGGTGAGACGGGCATCGACGAGCGTATAGGGTCCCTGCCGGAAGGCGACATTGTTGAACTCGCTGAAATACTGCGTGCTCTTGTGCGTCAGGTCTCCGGCCACGGTGAACACCCCGCCATTCGCGAGATGGGCGAAGTCGACCTCTCCGTGGAGATTGTAGGACCATTTCGGCGACTGCCGCGGCCGGTCTCCCGCCAGGGAGATCAGCGGCAGCGAGCGCGGGTTGAGGATGATGTTCGGATCGAGCTGGTTGATCGACATGAACTCCCCGAAACGCGCATCAAGATAGGCGACCGTGGCGTCCAGCCGGATATCCCGCACCGGCTGGAACTTGATTTCGGCCTCGATACCCTCCCCCTTCAGCTTGGCGGCATTCTCGAAGCGCTGGATGAAGCCGCGCACCGGATCGGGAATGGTGCGCCCGACCTGAAGGTCGGACAGCCGATAGCTGAACGCCGCCAGGTTCAGGAGCAGGCGGCGGTCAAGAAACGTGCTCTTAAGCCCGAATTCGTGATTCTTGATCGTCTCGGGCCGCGAGATGCCCTGTTCGAGGTTGCCGAGCACGCCGGCGCCGGTCTTGAAGCCCTCCGAATAGGTATAATAGAGCATGACGTCCTCGGCCGGCTTCCATTCGAGGCCGATCTCCGGCGTGAAGTCGGAGAAGGAGCGCTTGTCCGCAAGCGCCTGATGGATCGTCGGCCCGAGGCCGTTGGCGACGACGATCGTCCCGGTGTTGTCGACGCTCCGGCTTTCATGGGTGAAGCGCCCGCCCAGCTTGAGGCCGATCTGATCGTTGAAATGGATCGTCGCATTGCCGAACACGGCCCAGGATTCGGACTTGCCGTCGCCGAACAGGATCACGCGCTGCGTCGTCAGCCCGGCCTGCGTAACCGGGACGCGAACCGGCGACAGGCCGGTGCGGTTGTCCTCGAAGCTGTCTTCATTGAAGTAATAGGCGGCAAGGATGCCATCGACCTTGAACGGCGTGTTGAACACCTCATCGGTCGAGAAGTTGAGCTGCAGTTCCTGGCTGAACTGCTCGCTGGTCACCTCCTGGATATGGATGGAAGGCGCGAAACCGGTGACGTCGGGTCGGTTGACGATGCGCGACATGTCGAAATCCTCGACGATGAAGCCGCGCGTGTCGCGATAGTTGGTCAGGCTGGTGACGGTGAAAATGTCGTTGAGCCGCCAGTTGAGCGTCGCGGTGACCGCCCAGGTTTCGACCTCGTTCTGCGAATCGACCTCGGACGCGGTGTTGCGCGGGCCGCCGGTCGCATAGCCGCCAAGCCCGATCGGCTGGAGGGCCCGGGGATTCACCGAGGTCGCATAGCCGGGGAAGGTCGGCTGCTTGTATTTGAGGCCGCGCGCATTATCGTCTTCGCGGTACCATTCGCCGGAGACGAGCAGGTCGATGTCTTCGTTCATGATGAACTTGAGCTGCCCGCGCGCCGACATCTGCTTGGCGTCGTCGATGTCGTTTCCGGTCACCTCGTTGATGCCATAGCCGTTGTGCGTATTGATCCGGAACGCGGCGCGCCCGAGGATTCGATCCTCGACGATGGGGCCGCCGGCCGCGAACTCGGCGAGCATCTGATCATAATTGCCGTAGGTGCCGCGCGCATAGCCGCCGAACTCCTCGGTCGGCTTCGCGGTGACGAGATTGACCGCGCCGCCCGTGGCGTTGCGGCCGTAGAGCGTTCCCTGCGGTCCCCGGAGCACCTCGATCCGCTCAAGATCGAAGACCGACGTGAACTGCGCGACCGGATTGTTGACGACCGCGCCGTCGACATGCAGCGCCACCGAAGGATCGATGCCGGCGGTCTGCTCGCTGAGGCCGATGCCGCGCATGAACAGCTTGGCGAAGCCGCCATTGTTGCCGACGGTCAGGCTGGGCGCGATATACTGGATATCCTCGAGGTTGAGCGCCTGGGTGTCGGCCAGCCGTTGCGCGCTGACTGCGGTGACCGAGATGCTGACGTCCTGGAGGGGCTGCACGCGCTTCTGCGCGGTGACGATGATGTCCTCGATGCCTCCGGCGGGGGCCGCCGTCCCGGCGTCCTGCGCGAAGGCGACCGAGGGAAGTGCGACAAGGGCGGCAGTGGCGCTGAGCAGCGCCATGCGGCGGTGCCGGCGGTTCATGATGTCGAGCTTTGCGTAAGGCATTTTTTCTCTCCCCTGTTTCGGTGTTGATTTGCCGTCTTCTATTCGATCGCAGCTCCGCGCGATGACGCCGCCCGCGCCAGCCAGACCGCCGCAAGACCCGCGACCGCGAGCGGCACGAGCGGCAGCATGAACAGGTCGCGCGCCGAACCCATGCCGAGGCTGATCGCGACGCTGCCGACGAGCGGTCCCGCGATCGAGCCGACGCGGCCGATGCCCAGCGCCCAGCCGAGCCCCTTCGATCGCTGTTCGGTCGGGTAGGCGACGCCGGCCGCGCCGTTGATCGCGTTCTGCGCTCCGGTCACGCAGAATCCGGCGGCGATCAGGCCGACCACGGTCAGCTCGGTCGATCCGCCGCCCCAGACCAGCAGGGCGAGAAAAAGGCAGGCGCCTGTCAGGAAGGCAATGACAACCGGCCAGGCCGAGCGGCCGATCATGCAGCTGGCGACGATCCCGCCGGCCACGCCGCCGGCATGATAGCCGGTGGCGACCAGCGCCGCCTCGCGCATCGAGAAGCCGCCTTCGCCGAGCAGCACCGGAATCCAGCCGCTGAGCAGATAGACGGTCATCAGGACCGCGATGAAGATCAGCCAGATCAGCGGCGTGATCCGGCGCATCGGGCCGCGGAACAGCGCCGCGATGCCGCCGCTGCCGGGCGCGGCGGCTGGCCTTTCGCCGCCAGCCGCGGCGGCGGACTCGCGCAGGCGCAGGAAAGCCGGCGATTCGGGCAGCCAGAGATAAAGAAGAAGCGCGATGCCGAGCGGGCCGATGCCGCCGACGATGAACAACGACCGCCAGCCATGATCGGGCAGCAAGGCGGCCGCGACCGCGCCCGCGATCACGCCGCCCAGCGTGATCCCGATCCCCACCAGCGCGGTGGCGTTCGCACGGCGGCGTTCGGGGACCAGCTCGCCTGCAAGTGCGAGCGCATTGGGCAGCACGCCGCCGAGCCCGAGTCCGATGAGGAAGCGGAGGACGACGAGCGCCCAGAGCGTGTCAACCTGCGCGGCGATGAGCGACAGCACGCCATAGGCCGCGCAGGCGACGACGATGAGCCGCTTGCGCCCCACCCTGTCGCCAAGCGCGCCGATCAACGGCGCCCCCAGCAGCACGCCAAACAGGCTGGCGCTGAGCAGGGGGCCAAGCGCGGCCTTTTCGATCCCGAGCGCGCGGACCAGATCGGGCGCGGCGAAGTTCGCCGCCTGGAGATCGAAGCCTTCGGCGATCAGCGCCGTCAGGAGCAGCGCAGAGGCCTTCGCATAGAACCAGCGCGAGGGAGCCCGAGCCTCGGGTTGAACGGAAGTCAGCGACGACCCCGCGCTCATGGGCGGCGCCCATCCGGCATTGCGCCCGAAACCCGCAGGCGGGGCACCGGTCCTTTGACGACATAATTCCGGCAGCAGGTCATGCGCGGCATATCCCTCCCCATTGGTTGTCGCCCGAATGCCGCGGTCATTGCCTGCCGCGACTGTCATGATTTTCAGGCGACTTTCTTGGAACTAGAATTATAGTTCTATTTGTATCTGTCAACGCCTTCGTGCAGGGTGGTCGAGAACCGTCCCACCCGGCGCCGGCGAGGACGGACTCGCACTATGCCCGTGATTGAGAATAAGAGCCTTTATGGCAGCAAAGACTCGTCCTCCCCAGCAGAACCGCAGCCGCGATACCTATGAGCGGCTGCTTCGCGCCGGCTACACGTTGCTCGCCGAGCGGGACATCGATGCGATCACCGTCCAGGACATCACCCGCGAAGCGTCGTGCTCGGTCGGCTCCTTCTATTTCCGGTTCAAGGACAAATACTCGTTCTTCGTCGCCCTCATCGAAAACATGATCGCCCAGCGTGAAGAGGCGATCGAGGCAACATTCAATAGCTACCGGGGCGGCGAACTCGCCGCCGCCCTCGCGCATGGCGCGCTGGCGAACTATCGGCGCCACGCCGGGCTGCTCCGCTCGGTGGTGAAAAAGCATCTCGAGGGCAAGAAGAGCTGGCGGCCGATCAGCCGGCTTGGAACCACCGCAGCGGACCGGTTCGTGCGCAGTTTCGAGGAGGCGGGAATGCCGCTTTCTCCCGATCAGGCAAAACGCGTGCACTTCGCCTTCGTGTGGCTTTACGGCCATCTCACCATGGGCCTGCTCGATCTGCATCCGGGACCGGGGATGACCGAGGAGATCTATGAGCAGGAAACGATTCGTGGCTTCGAAAGGGCGATCCGCGAGGCGCTGTCTTCGCCGCACCCGGCGTGAAGAACCCGTGACGTTACGGCGCCGAATGATTACATAGGGCGCCTATGTCTGAAACGGATATTCTGGAAGAAACCCCCACCCCCGCTTTGGCGGACGAGGTGAAGCGCGCGCTCCGCCGCATGGCGAAGTCGGTGACGGTCGTCACCTGCCGCCACGACGGCAAGCGCTATGCGATGGCGGCGACCGCAGTCGACGCGCTGTCGATGGACCCGCCCTCGATGATCGTGTCGGTCAACCGCGCCGCGTCGCTGCATGCGCCGCTGGCGGCGGGCGCCGATTTCTGCGTCAATGTGCTGGGGCGCGGGCACGAGGACATTTCGCGCGCCTGCGGCGGCGGCCGCCGCGGGGAGGAACGCTTCGCGCTCGGCGAATGGATCGAGGGGCCGTACGGCATTCCGGTCCTCGCCGATGCCCAGGCGAGCCTGCTCTGCAAGAACGAGCTTTCGGTGTCCTACGGCACCCACGGCGTCTTCATCGGCCGCGTGCTCCAGGTGCGCCATCACGGCACGGTCGACCCGCTGGTCTATCTCGACGGCCGCTACACCCGCCTCGCCGACCAGGGAAACGATCCAGAGTGATCGGTGATGGCTGGCGCTCATCCGACCGCCCGCTATAACCCACTCCATGACCGACGGGACGCACGGAAGCGACGCTGAGATCGAAGCCGCTGCGGCGCAGGGGACTGCGCCGTTCGACGAAGACGATCGCCTGTCATCGGATTTCGTCAGCGATGTCATTGCGCGGCTCGACGCGGGCGAGGTCGATGCCGTCAAGGCGCTGGTCGAGCCGCTGCACCCGGCCGACATTGCGGACCTGTTCGAGCTGGTCGACGCCTCCCACCGCCGCGACCTCGCGGCAGCGGTCGCGCACAAGCTGACCGGCGACGTCCTCTCTGAAATGAACGATTGGGTGCGCGACGAGTTGATCGACGCGCTCGACCCGAGCGAAGTCGCCGACATCGCCGTCCAGCTCGATACCGACGATGCCGTCGCGATCATCGAGGACATGGAGGCCGACGACCAGCGCGCGGTGCTCCGCGCGATGCCGGCCGACGACCGCGCGGCGATCGAGGAAGCGCTCTCCTATCCCGAGGAATCCGCCGGACGGCTGATGCAGCGCGAGCTGATCGCAGTGCCCGAACATTGGTCGATCGGCCAGGTGATCGACTATCTGCGCGAAAATCCCGAGCTGACCACCGATTTCTGGGAAATCTTCGTCGTCGATCCCGGCCACCGGCCGGTCGGCTCGATGAAGCTTTCATGGGTGCTCCGCACCCCCCGCCGCATCGCCGTCGCCGATGTGATGCAGCGGGAACAGACGCTGATCCCGGTCGACATGGACCAGGAGGAAGTGGCGCTCCGTTTCCAGAAATACGCGCTGATCTCCGCGGCCGTCGTCGACGGCTCCGGCAGGCTGGTCGGCATGATCACCGTCGACGACGTCGTCCACATCATCCAGGAAGAGGCCGGCGAGGACATCCTCAAACTGTCGGGCGCGGGCGAAGGCGACATCAACGAACCGGTTCTCGACAGCTACAGATCCCGCGTGCGCTGGCTGATCACGAATCTGGGCACCGCGCTCGTCGCATCGACGATCATCGGCATGTTCGAAGGAACGATCGCCAAAATGGTCGCGTTGGCGACGCTGATGCCCATCGTCGCAGGCGTTGGCGGCAATGCCGGGACACAGACCATGGCCGTGACGGTGCGCGCGCTTGCCACCAACCAGCTGACCCAATCCAACACCATCCGCACCATCGTGCGCGAAATCCGGGTCGCCCTGTTGAACGGCGTGACCATCGCCGCTGTCATCGGAATCGGCGTGTCGCTCGCGTTTGCCAATCCGGGCCTGGGACTCGTCATCGCTGCGGCAATGCTGACAAACATCGTGATCGCCGGTCTGGCGGGCGTGCTGGTGCCGCTGACGCTCGATCGCTTCGGCGCGGACCCGGCTGTGTCCTCCTCCATTTTTGTGACGATGACGACCGATTCCATGGGATTTCTGGCCTTCCTCGGCCTCGCCACTGCCTCGGGACTGACCGGCTGACGGCGTCGCAGGCGAGCCTTTCGCTCACCGGCGCTGCGTAAGGGCTATTGCCTGCCTCCGCACTGGACATCGCCCGATCCGCTACGGGTGACGGCGCATTTGGCAGTGCCGCTCAACAGAATGTCGCCCGATCCGGCCGAGACGGCCTTGGCGTCGCGGTCGGCGTGCGCGGCGATCGAGCCGGAGCCGCCGATCGAGGCCGCGACATCCTTGCAGCGTAGCGCCTGCGCCTTGATCGAGCCCGCGCCGCGCACCGTCAGCGTCGCCGCCTCGCAGCGGCCGGCCATCTCGACCGATCCGGGACCGCTCACCGCGACGCGCAGCGTTTCGGTCTCGATGGCGCCGATCTGGAGCGTGCCGGAACCCGACATCAATGTCTGGAAAGCCCGGCTGCGCACGCGGTCAATGCTGAGATCGCCCGATCCGCGCAATGCCACGCCCGCCAGCGCCGGTACGGTGACATACACCGTCACCGCGCCCTCCGCTTCCTCCCAGCCGCCCCACCCGGCGGCCGAGCGTCCGACCGTCAGCCTGCCGTTCTCGGCGACCACCTGCAGCCGGTCGATCGCGGCCTGATCGCCTTCGGCACGCGCGGACGCACCGGCGCCGGTGCGGACGACAACCCGGTAGGGGCCGCTCGCTTCGATCCGGTCGAAGCCGCTCACCATGTAGCTGCGGCTGGCGGCGTTCGCGCCGGCAACCGGAAGCAGGCTGAGGCAAAGTGCAAAAACCGAGGGGATGCAGGATGTGCGCATCCTGCCGCTCTAGGCCAACAGGCTTATCATGACGTTAACCGAAAAAACCGGAACCCGGTCAGGCTTTGGTCGCCGAGCCCCATTCGGTCCATCCCGCCCAGCGCGGCATGTCGTCGAGATAGCGCGCGCCGCTTTCTTCGATCTTGAAGCCGGCGCCGGCGATGGCGCTGCTGACCGGACGGGTGAGATGGCAATTGCCCATCGCCCGCTTCCACAGCGGCTCGATCCGCTTCTGCCATTTGAGCACCGGCGCGTCGGGCGCGCGGCCATGTTCGAGAAACAGCAAAGTGCCGCCCGGCTTCAACACGCGCCGCAGCTCGGCCAATACCCGCTCGGCATTGCCCACCGAGCACAGGGTATAGGTGGTGACCACCGTGTCGAAGCTGGCATTCTCGAAGGGCAGGTTTTCACCCACCGCGTCGCGGACATCGATCTTGAGGCCAGCCGGATGTGCAGCGGCCACCGCCTGTTGGCGGAGCGGTTCGGATGGCTCGATCGCCACCACCTCGGAAACCTTGGCTGGATCGTAGAGCGCGAAATTCGCCCCGGCGCCAGCGCCGATCTCGAGAACACGCCCATGCGCATGAGGGATCACCTTCATGCGCTGCTCTGTGATCATCGGCTGGCTGCAGCAGCAACCGATGATTTTTGGTACGACGTACCGATCCCAAAGTCCCCCGCTCATGACGCGAGTGTGGCGTGCATATGTAGCAATGGCAAGTCACACATTCGGCAATGAACCGCTTCAAAAAGCGAAGGGCGGCCCGTCGCCGGACCGCCCTCGTGTCTTGGTTCAAGCCTCGCGGCGCTTATTCGGCGCGCAGCACCTTGACGATCTTGTCCTGCGCGGCCGGCTCGTCGATGTTCTCCATCGCGGCGAGCTCGCGGGCGAGACGGCTGATCGCCGCCTCGAAAATCTGGCGCTCGGAATAGCTCTGCTCCGGCTGATCCTCCGGGCGATGCAGATCGCGGACCACCTCGGCGATCGACACGAGGTCGCCCGAGTTGATCTTCGCTTCATATTCCTGCGCGCGGCGCGACCACATGGTCCGCTTGATCCGCGGCTTGCCCTTCAGCGTCACCATGGCCTCCTGCAAGGTGGCCTGGCTCGACAATTTGCGCATGCCCACCAGTTCCGCCTTGTTGGTCGGAACCCTGAGGGTCATCCGCTCTTTTTCGAAGCGCAAAACGTAAAGTTCAAGATGGGTTCCCGCGATCTCGGACTTCTGCAATTCCACCACTCGGCCTACGCCATGCTTGGGGTAGACCACATAATCACCGACATCAAAGCTCAAAGCCTTGCTCGCCATTCCATACCCTTCCGTCGAAAAAACACCTCGTCCCGCCAGTCCACGCTGTCGCCAGGCTGACGGGCAAATGAGGCGCCAAAGATGCGATCCTTTGCTGCAGGCGCGAAGAGCAGCCCGCTACTGTCGCTATCTTGTAACAGAAATCGGGGTCAAATACTAGAGTTTGATCCGCCCAGGCCGCAGCACTGGCCCGCTTCCCGGATGGGGAAACAGACCGAACCCGAATGTGGGTTGGGGCACAAGATTCTTCAATGGCTTCGCTACCGCGATCGATGGCAGCGGCTTTGAGAAAATCAGTCTCCGGCGCCCGGTTCGGGGGAGAAATATTTCTCGAACTTGCCGGATTCGCCCTTGTGCTCATCGGCATCGTCGGGCGGGGTTCTCTTGGACGTGATGTTCGGCCACTGCGCCGAATAGGTCGCGTTCAGCTCCAGCCATTGCTCGAGCCCGCTCTCGGTATCGGGCAGGATCGCCTCGGCGGGGCATTCCGGCTCGCACACGCCGCAATCGATGCACTCGCTGGGATTGATGACCAGCATGTTATCGCCCTCGTAGAAGCAGTCCACCGGACAGACTTCGACGCAATCCATATATTTGCAGCGAATGCAGGCGTCGGTGACCACATAGGTCATGGATGGCTTCCCCTGTGCAATTCTGACTCTGTGGACGCGCCTAAACTTTGCGGGGGCCAAGCGTCAATGCCGGATCGCCTTTCCAGGGGCAAAGCAATGTCTTCATAGCTCCGGCAGGCTTCCGAAAACGGGCCGCGCCGCGCCGGCAAAGCGAGCACGCGCAGAACGCGCACCGCGGATGCGGTCGGCAGCACGAGGATCTGGCCGGGACGGACCATCGCCGACGCGCGCTCGACGATCCGGCCGTCCAGCCGGACATGGCGGCTTTGACACATGGCCTGGGCAATGCCGCGGGTTTTGGCGAGGCGGGCGAACCACAGCCATTTATCGAGGCGCAGCGTTTCAGCCATGGCCCTCCCTGAGCATCGCCAGCACGGCGAAGGCGCCGCCGGAATCGCTCTCTACCGCCTTGCGCCGTGCCGGCTTGCGGTGGCCGCGCCAGACGAAACCGCCGTCCGCCTCTCCAGGCGCGGGAACGAAGCCCAGAAGCCGCATCGCCTGCCGGAAACCTTCCGGCGACAGCCCGATCGACGTCGCGAGCGCGGGATCGGGCAGAAAGGCGCTGCGGCCGTTCCGCGCATCATGCGCCGCGCGCGCGAGGCGTTCGATGATGTCGATGCGCACCGCATCGTCGCCGATCCTGCGGAACCCGGCGATCGCCAGCGCCGGCCCCGCCCCCTTCAGCAACACCGCGCCGGGCGGCGGCAGGTCCGGCATGACATGCCCCTTCGACGCCGCATGCAGCGCCAGCCGCCAGCGGGTCGCCTCGGGCTTCAGCAGCGCCGGCACGAAGATGTCGAGCGTGCCGATCCTCACCCCCGCGCGGGCGAGGATCTGGCGCTGCGCCCGGTCGAGCCCGTCGAGCAGGTCGGCGACCGCATGCCGCTCGGCGACGCCGAGGCTCTCGATCAGCCGCACCGCGAGCCCACGCACCGCCGCCGGGCAGTCCTTCCCCGCCGCCAGTGCCGCCAGCCGCAGCAGCGGCCGGAGCAGTTCCGCCGTCCGCCCGCTCAGCCATTCGTGCAGCCGCGCCGCGATCTGCTGCCGCAGCGCCGCGCTGACCGGCTCAAGCGCGCGATCCAGTTCGATCTTGGGGTCGAGCGCGCTGCGCCCCGCCGCGAGCCGCGCGACGATCCCGTCCTTCCAGGCGATCGCGGGCGGTTTTCCGGGCTCGGTGACCAGCGCCAGATCGACGGCGGCGCTTTCCGCCAACTCCCGGCCGCGCTTATCGAATTCGGTGCGCAGATGCCGTTCCGCCGCGGCCAGCAGCAGGCGTTTCTCGCCGTGCCGCGCCGCCGGATCGACGGTGAAGCGGAAGCCGTCGAGCCGGCCGATTTCCTCGCCCGCCACGGCGACGGTGCCGTCGGCATCGACCTCGGCGCCGAGCGCCGCGGCCTTGCCGCCGAGATCGCGCATCAGCACCGTCGTCCGCCGGTCGACGAAGCGCTGCATCAGCCGTTCGTGCAGCGCATCGGAGAGCCGGTCCTCGACCGCCCGGGTCCGTTCGGCCCAATGGCCGGGGTCGGCCAGCCAGTCAGGGCGATGCGCGATATAGGTCCAGGTGCGCGCGCCGGCGATGCGATCGGAAAGGGCCGCGATGTCGCCCTGGACATTGTCGAGCCGGGCGACCTCGCGCGCGATCCAGTCGGTCGGCAGATGTCCCGCGCCGTCGCTCAGCGCGCCAAACACCGCGCCGACCAGCCGGCTGTGGGTCTCGGCGCCGGTCTTGCGATAGTCGGGCAGGCCGCAGGCCGCCCACAGGCGCCGCACCATTTCCGGGCTGCGCGCGCGGCCGCGAACCAGCGGATCCTGCGCCAGCCGCCTCAGCACCGCCAGATCGATGGCGTCCTCGCCGTTGAGACGCAGATGGGGCGAACCCGCCGGCGTCTCCAGCGTGGCGATGAGCGCCGCCGGCGACGACCAGTCGAGCCGGGCATTGCGCCAGTAGAGCCGTTCGAGCGGCGGGAAGACATGCGCCTCGATCGCGTCGATCTCCCCGACCTCGAACGCCGCCCCGGCCTCCTGGCCGAGCTGCACCGTGCCGAAGCTGCCGTCCCGCTGGTGCCGGCCGGCGCGTCCCGCGATCTGCGCCATTTCCGACACCGTCAGGCGGCGCCGGCGATGGCCGTCGAACTTGCCGAGGCCGGCGAAGGCGACATGGCCGACATCCATGTTGAGGCCCATGCCGATGGCATCGGTCGCCACCAGATAGTCGACCTCTCCGGCCTGATACATCGCCACCTGGGCGTTGCGGGTGCGCGGGCTCAATGCCCCCATCACCACCGCCGCGCCGCCGCGGTAGCGCCGCAGCATCTCTGCGATCGCGTAAACCTCCTCCGCCGAGAAGGCGACGATCGCCGACCGGCGCGGCAGCCGCGACAGCTTCTTCGGCTCGGTGTAGCTCAAGGTCGAAAAGCGCGGCCGGCTGACGATCTCGGCGTCGGGCAGCAGGCGCGAGACCAGCGGCCGCAGGCTGTCCGATCCAAGGATCATCGTCTCTGAATAGCCGCGCGCATGAAGCAGCCGGTCGGTGAACACATGGCCGCGCTCGGGATCGGCGCCGGTCTGCGCCTCGTCGATGGCCAGGAAGGAGACCTCGCGGTCGGTCGGCATCGATTCGGCGGTGCACAGGAAATAGCGCGCGCCGGGCGGCAGGATTTTCTCCTCGCCGGTGATCAGCGCAACCTGGGCGGCGCCCTTCACCTTGACCACGCGGTCATAGACCTCGCGCGCCAGCAGGCGGAGGGGAAAGCCGATCATGCCGCTGGCATGCCCGCACATCCGCTCGACGGCGAGATGGGTCTTGCCGGTGTTGGTCGGCCCGAGAACGGCGGTCAGCGTGGCGCTGGAAGTGCGGCCCATGAACCGGAATTTTGGCGGCGCATAAGGTGTTTGCAAGGCGAAAGCCGAAAAAGATTCGGAAATATCCTTCAACCAGACACGCTTCATCGCTGAAACTTGTTCGTTTCACCGCAGTCCGTGGCAGGATTACGCCGTGTTAAATTGACTTTAACCCATATAAACGACAGTTTTTCCGCGATTTGAAAAAAATCCACGCGCTGAAGACAGTTACGGGGAGCGCGGCGGGGGTGGGTCACAGTGTTTCAGCCTGAATTGCGAGTGAGCGAAACCAGCGGTGCTGCCGCGATCGCCTTGCCCGGCGACGGGGGCGGCGCTTTCGCGTTCCCGGCATTCGGCAAGCGCGGCGTTCAGCCAGCCGGCGGCTTCGATCTCGTCGTCGATCTCGGGCGCAACATTGGCTCCGGCGAATGGTGGCGCGGTCTCATCACCGTGACCCTGCTCTGCGGTTCGGCGATGTATATCAGCACGCGCGTGCCGGCGATCACCGAACCGGTCGCGCCCGTTTATGGCGCAGCCGAGATCGAGGAAGTCCAGGCCGTCGCCATCCAGCCGCTTGCCGCGCGCAGCGCCACCGGCCAGCGCATCGCTCCCAACGCCATGGTGCGCCCGCTGGCTGAAACGCCCGAACGGCCGCGCATCGAGGTCGCCGCGACCCTGCGTTCCGGAAACGGCCTTGCCGAAACCCTGAAGCGGTCGGGCGTTTCGGCCGACGAGGCGAAGACCGCTGCAACCCTCATCGCCGGCGCGCTTCCGCTGGACCGCCTGAAATCCGGAACGTCGCTGGCGCTGGTTCTCGGTCGCCGCGAGTCGAAAAGCGTTCCGCGCCCGCTGGAGAGCCTCGCCTTCCGCGCCGCCTTCGATCTGAAGCTCGCGGTCGAGCGCAGCGCATCCGGCCTCACGCTGGTGCGCACACCGATCGCCGTCGACGACACGCCGCTCCGGGTCACCGGCACGGTGGGGTCCAGCCTCTACAAATCCGCGCGCGCCGCCGGCGTCCCTGCAAGCCTCGTCGCCGATGTCATCAAGGCCTTGTCCTATGGCCTCGATTTCCAGCGCGACGTCCGCGGCTCCGACCGGTTCGACATCATCGTCGAGCATCGCCGCGCCGAAACCGGCGAGACCGAGACCGGCAAGCTCCTGTTCGCGGGCCTCGATCAGGGCCGCAAGAAGGTGCAGATGCTGCGCTGGACGCTGGGCGGGCGCGAACAGTTCTTCGATGCCTCGGGCGAGGCGACGAAAAAGGGCCTGATGCGCACGCCGGTGGATGGTGCGCGGATGAGCTCGGGTTTCGGCCTCCGCCGCCATCCGATCCTCGGCTATAGCCGCATGCACAAGGGCGTCGATTTCGCCGCGGGTTACGGCACGCCAATCCTCGCCGCCGCGGCCGGAAAAGTCGATTATGCCGGCTGGCATGGCGGCCATGGCAACTACGTCAAGATCAGCCATGGCAGCGGCATGGGCAGCGGCTATGCGCATATGAGCCGGTTCGCCGTCCGTTCGGGGCAGCATGTCCAGCAGGGCCAGGTGATCGGCTATGTCGGCTCGACCGGCCTTTCGACCGGCCCGCATCTCCATTATGAATTCTACAGGGGCGGCCAGGCGGTCGACCCGCGTTCGGTGAAGTTCACAAGCCGCAGCCAGCTTGCCGGCGAGGAGCTCCGCCGCTTCAAGTCAAAGCTCAACACGCTGCTGGCGGTCGCGCCGGGCGCGAAGCAGGCCAAGGTTCAGACGGCCAAGGCCGATCCATCAAAGCCCAAAAAGGCGAATCCGGCCTAAGCGGCCTCCGATATTCTAACGCGACCAGCGCGCGAAGATCGCCGTCGGCAGCAGCAGGCCGCGCGTCTCCTCGCGGGTCGCCATGTCGCCGCATTCGACCGTGCCGCCCAGATCGGCGACCTGCTGGCGCATCAGCTCGCCGATCGCCAGCGCCGACATCCGGATCGCATAGACGGTCAGCACCAGGAACGCGGATTGCGCATCGAGCAACTGGCGGCAGGCGGCAATCAGCTCCGGCAAACCCTCTTCCAGGTGCCACACCTCGCCGCCGGGCCCGCGGCCATATTTGGGCGGATCGAGGATGATCCCGTCATAGCGCTTGCCGCGCCGCACCTCGCGCTGGACGAACTTGAGCGCGTCGTCGACCAGCCAGCGGATCGGCCGCTCGCCCATGCCCGACAGGCGCTGATTGGCCTTCGCCGCCTCCACCGCCTTCTTCGAGGCGTCGACATGGGTGACCCGCGCGCCTGTCGCCGCCAGCGCCAGGCTGCCGACGCCGGTGTAGCCGAACAGGTTCAGCACCTCGCGGTCAGGCCCGCTGCGCTCGCGCATCCAGTCCCATTGCGGCGCCATGTCGGGAAAGAAACCGAGATGGCGGAACGGCGTGTTGGCCGCGTGAAACCGCACGTCGCGCCAGGCGAGCGGCCAGCTTTGCGGGACCTTGTCCGACAGGCGCCAGCGTCCGCCGCCCTCCTCGTCCGAGCCGCCGACGAATTCGCCGTCCGCCTGCCAGTCCGGTGCGGCCGGCGCCCACATCGCCTGCGGTTCGGGCCGGATGAAGCGGTACGGCCCGTAACGCTCCAGCTTCCGGCCATGGCCGCAATCGACCAGCCCGTAATCGGCCCAGGGCTCGGCGATCAGGACCGAGAGCGTCACGCCGCCTCGGACAGCGCGATTCCGACCGACGCCGATGCGGCCGGGCCGGAAAGCAGGCGGCGCGCCGCCGCCCGCACCTGATCGAGCGTCACCGCGTCAAGCGCCGCGATCACTTCCGCGGGCTTGATCAGCCCGCCATGAACCACCAGTTGGCGCGCGATATAGTCCGCCTGACCCTGGCAGGATTCGAGGCTCATCAGCAGCCCGGCCTTGGCCTGCGCCCGCGCGCGCTCCAGTTCCGCCGGTTCGAGCCCGTCGGCCGCGCGCGCCAGCACTTCGCGGGTGAGCGCCATCGCCTTGGCGGCGTCGCGCCGCGCGGTCGCGCAATAGACCGTGAACAGGCCGCTGTCGGTGAAGCTCTGGGTGGTCGCATAGATGCTGTAGGCAAGGCCGCGCTCTTCCCTGAGTTCCTGAAACAATCGCGACGACATGCCGCCGCCCGCCGCTTCGGCGAACAGGCGTACCGCGTAATGATCGGGATCGAGCGTCGCCGGCGCCTCATAGGCGAGGGTCAGATGCGCCTGCTCGAAACGCCGGTCGTCGGCCTGACGGCCGCCCAGATAGCGCGCCGGCGCCGGATGCGGCCGCGCGCGCGGCGCGAGATCGCTCCACAGCCCTTCCGCCTGCCGGACCAGACGGTCGTGATCGACCTTGCCGGCGGCGGCGATCACCAATGTTTCGGGGCAGAACTGGGTGTCGATCCAGCGCCTGAGCGCCCCGGCATCCAGCGCGTTGACGCTGGCCTCGTCGCCGAGGATCGATCGGCCAAGCGGCTGATCGGGATAGGCGGCTTCCTGGAGATGATCGAAGATGATGTCGTCGGGCGTGTCGCGCGCCTCGCCGAGTTCCTGCAGCACGACCTGCTTCTCGCGGACGAGCTCCTCGTCGTCGAAGCGCGGGTCGCGGATCAGGTCGGTGATGATCTCCAGGCCAAGCGGCAGATCGCGCGCCAACATCCGGGCGTGGAACACCGTGGCGTCGCGCGCGGTATAGGCATTGAGGGAACCGCCGACATCCTCGACCGCTTCGGCGATCGCCCGGGCGCTGCGGCTCCTTGTGCCCTTGAACACCATGTGTTCGACCAGGTGGGCGATGCCGTTCTCGTGCGCCGTCTCGAAGCGCGAGCCGGTGTCGGCATAAAGGCCGACCGCGACCGTCTCGACGCTCGGCATGGTTCGCGTCACGACCCGAAGTCCGTTGGCGAGGGTGGTTAATTCCATCATCTGGGGGTTGCGTGCTCGGCGATATAGGCGGTGATCGCCTGCATGTCGGCCGGCAGCGTCGTGTAGCGCTCCTCGCGGTCGAAAAGGCCTGCAACGCGGTTCGGCAGCGGCGGCCGCACGCCGGTGGCGCGCTCGACCGCATCCCGGAATTTCGCCGGGTGCGCGGTGGCGAGGGTGACGACGGGTACGTCCTCGTCGACGTCCGAAAGCCGCGCCGCCGCCAGGCCGATCGCGGTATGCGGATCGATGACCTGGCCGGCCTCGACGAACGCCCAGCGCATCGCCAGCGCCATGGCGTCCTCGTCGATCCGCGCGCTTGAGAGCAGGGCGGCAGCCTTGTCGCGCATCGCCTCGGAAAGGATCATCCGCCGGCTCGCCTCGAAATGTCGCATCGTTTCGGCGAGCGCCGCGCCGTCGCGGTCGTGGAGATCGAACAGCAGCCGCTCGAAATTGGACGAGACCTGGATGTCCATCGACGGGGCGACGGTCGGGATCACCGTGCCCACCGAATAATCGCCCTCGGCCAATGCCCGGTGGAGGATGTCGTTGACGTTGGTGGCGACGATCAGCCGCTCGACGGGCAGGCCCATCTGCGCCGCGACATAGCCGGCGAACACGTCGCCGAAATTGCCGGTCGGCACCGCGAAGGCGACGCGCCGCTCGGGCGCGCCGAGGCGGACGGCGGCGTAAACGTAATAGACGATCTGGGCCATCAACCGCGCCCAGTTGATCGAATTGACCGCCGACAGATTGTAATGGCTGGCAAAGCTCGGGTCGTTGAACATCGCCTTGACCAGCGCCTGGGCGTCGTCGAAGCTGCCCTCGATCGCGATGTTGTGGACATTGGGCGCCATCACCGTCGTCATCTGGCGGCGCTGGACGTCGGAGACGCGGCCCGCCGGGTGCAGCATGAAGATGTCGACCTTCGCCCGTCCGGCGAGCGCATCGATCGCCGCCGATCCGGTATCGCCGCTGGTCGCGCCGATCACGGTCAGATGCTGGTCGCGCCTCGACAGGAAACGTTCGAACATCAGCCCCAGAAGCTGCAGCGCGACATCCTTGAACGCCAGCGTCGGCCCATGGAACAGTTCGAGCAGCCAGTGGCGGTGATCGAGCTGGACGAGCGGCGTCACCGCCGCATGCGAGAAATTGCCATAGGCGGCGGCGCACAGATCGTGCAGTTCCTCGTCGCTCAGCGATCCGGCGACGAACGGGCGCATCACCGCCACCGCGGTGTCGACATAGCTCGCCGTCTTCAGTGCGCGAAACTCGTCCACCGACAGCTTCGGCCAGGCCGCGGGCACATACAGCCCGCCATCGCTGGCGAGGCCCGCCAGGGTGGTTGCTTCGAAATCGAGTTCGGGGGCGCGTCCGCGCGTGCTGATGTACCGCATGGGCTGTGCCTTAGCGATCTCAGCGCGGCGGGGCAAACACCGTCGCGCGCCGCCTCCAACGGGCCCGCAGCGCGATGCCGTAGATCAGCACGGCGACGGCGGCGAACAGGAACCACTGGGCGGCATAGAAGCGGTGGTTGCGGGGGATGCTGTCGGGGCTCGGCGGCGCCGCCGCCTCCAGCCCTTGCGGAGCGGTTTCCGCGACCAGCAGATAGGGCATGTCGCCGTCCTTCCCCCTCCTGGGAACGAGCCGTCCGGTAAATTGCGCCGGCGACGGCAGGCGATAGGACGGCTGGGCTTCGGCGCTCACCCCCAAGGCGACCGCGATCGTCTTGCCGCCGGGCAAGGCGCAGAGCGCGGTCTGCCGCCATCCGGCGGTGCCGCGTGTCGATTCGCCCGCCTGCGGCGACAGCGGGCGCATGGCGAGACAGGTGGCGCTGACCCGGCGATAGTCCAGCCCGGCAGGCACAGCCGAGGGAAGCTCGATCAAGGGCTGGCTGAGATTGTTCTCGGCGCGGGCGATCACCGCGTCCTTCCAGGCCGCGCGGTCGAGCTGCCAGATGCCGAGCCCGATCATGATCGCCACCGCCGCCGCGACGATCAGCGTCGGCAGCACGGGCAGCCGCCGCGTCATGGCTCGCGGTCGAACATCGCCTCGGCGGCCTTGTTGCGATATTCGAGCGCCATCAGCGCCGCCTTGCTGATCCGCAGCAGCCCGATCACCAGCCCGGCGGTGAGCGGCACCCACAACAGGACATGCACCCAGAAGGGCGGGCGGAACGCGGCGTCGACGACCAGCGCGAGGACGGTGACGATCGCCCCGACGATCAGCGTCAGGAATGCCGCGGGGCCATCGCCGACATTGAACTGCGTGTAATCAAGGCCGCAGGCGCGGCAGCGGGGCGCGAAGCGCACCAGACCGGCGAACAGCGTCCTGGCGCCGCATTTGGGACAAAGCCCGCCGAGCGCGGCCTGGGCTGGGCTCGGCGGGTTCATGACATCAATGCCCGGCGGCGGCCGCTCCGAAATCCGATCCCCAGACGTAGATGGAGATGAACAGGAACAGCCAGACGACGTCGACGAAATGCCAGTACCAGGCCGCCGCCTCGAAGCCGAAATGCTGCTTCGGGGTGAAGTCGCCCTTATAGGCGCGGATCAGGCAGACGGTGAGGAAGATGGTGCCGACGATCACGTGAAAGCCGTGGAAGCCGGTCGCCATGTAGAAGGTCGCGCCATAGATGTTGCCGGCAAAGCCGAACGACGCGTGCATATATTCATAGGCCTGGATCGAGCTGAACAGCAGGCCGAGCAGGATCGTGCACCACAGGCCCTTCTTCAGCCCGTCGCGGTCGCCATGGATCAGCGCATGATGCGCCCAGGTGACCGTGGTGCCCGAGCACAGCAGGATCAGCGTGTTGAGCAGCGGAAACTCGAACGGGTTGAGGACGTGGATCTCCTTGGGCGGCCAGACGCCGCCGACGGCTTCGGCCGTCGAGGGGAACAGCGAGGCATCGAAGAACGCCCAGAACCAGGCGACGAAGAACATCACTTCGGAGGCGATGAACAGGATCATGCCATAGCGGTGATGAAGCTGGACAACCGGCGTATGCGCGCCGGTATTCGCCTCGTGGACGACATCTGCCCACCAGCTGTACATGGTGAACAGGACGCCGGCGAAGCCCAGGAAGAACACCCATTTGCCCCAGGTGGCGTCGTGCATCCAGCCGATCGCGCCCGCGGCCGTGGCAAGAGCCGTGAACGCGCCGATCAACGGCCACGGTGAGGGCGGCAGGATGTGATATTCATGGTTCTTGGCGCCAGCCATGTTCAATTTCCCCTAGTCGTCAAGTTGTCATCAGGCCGCAGGCTTGCCGGGCTTTAGCGCGGCGGAGGCCTGACGGTCCATCGGATAGAATGTGTAGCTCAATGTGATTTCGCTGATCTTGCGGGCCTGCGGGTCGTCGAGGATCGCCGGATCGACATAGTAGGTCACCGGCATCTCCACCGTTTCGCCCGGCTTCAGCGTCTGCTCGGTAAAGCAGAAGCAGGCGATCTTGACGAAATATTTGCCGGCGAGGTCGGGCGAGACGTTGAACGTCGCGGTCCCGGTCACCGGTGCGCCGGACAGGTTGGTCGCCGTGAAGAAGGCCAGGTTCTTGGCGCCGATCTCGACCGTCTGGGTCACCTTCTCCGGCTTGAAGCGCCAGGGAATGCCGCCACCGAGATTGCCGTCGAAGCGGATCGACACGGATTTGCCCGGCACTGGCGTCGGTTCGGCGGTCTCTGCCGCGGCGCGCTGGGTGGTGCCGTTGAAGCCGGTGGCCTGACAGAACAGCCGGTAGAGCGGCACGCTCGCATAAGCGAGGCCGAGCATCGCCGCGACGACCCCCGCCGCGAGAAGGCCGGTGCGCCGGTTGGCGGATTGCTGCTGGACAACGGTCGTCATGGCTCAGCTCTGCTTTGCGATGGTGACGGCGAAAAACAGCACCACCAGCAGGCCAAGCACCACCGCGGTGGCGATGGCGCGGCTGCGCTGGCGGGCGCGATAGGCGGCTTCCTCGGCCGGCGTCATGCCCCGAGCGTCCGGTCGATGATGAGCGCGCTGAACAGCGCGAACAGATAGAAGATCGAGAAGGCGAAAAGCTGGCGCTCCGGCTTCATCAGCGCCGGATCGCTGGTCCGGCTGAGCGCGACCCGCAGGGCGAGCACGGCGAACACCGCGGTCAGCGCCAGCGCAGTCCCGCCATAGATCGCGCCGGTCAGCTTCATCAGCCAGGGGGCGAGCGCCGCGATCGCCATCGGCACGGTGTAGAGCGCGATCTGGATGCGGGTCATCCGCTGACCCGAAACCACCGGCAGCATCGGGATTCCGGCGGCGGCATAATCGGTCTTCATGAACAGCGCGAGCGCCCAGAAATGCGGCGGCGTCCATAGAAAGATCAGCGCGAACAGCAGAACCGGCAGCATCGAGACGTCGCCGGTCACCGCCGCCCAGCCGATCAGCGGCGGAAACGCGCCCGCCGCGCCGCCGATGACGATGTTCTGCGGCGTGCGCGGCTTCAGCCACATGGTGTAGATGCCGAGGTAGAACAGGATCGAGGCGGCGAGGATCGCCGCCGCCAGCCAGTTGATCGCCAGCCCCATCAGCAGCACCGAGGCGAAGCCGAGGGTGACGCCAAAGCTCAGCGCTTCGCCCGGCTCCATCCGTCCGGCAGGCAATGGACGGTTGGCGGTGCGCCGCATCCGGGCGTCGAGCCCCGCTTCCCAATATTGGTTGAGCGCCCCGGCCGCGCCCGCGCCGAGGGCGATGCACAGCACCGCGACGAACGCGAGCACCGGGTGCAGATGCCCGGGCGCCGCCAGCATTCCGGCCATGCCGGTAAACACCGCCAGCCACATCACCCGCGGCTTGGTCAGCGCGACGAAATCGCGCCAGTCGGCCGGAAGCGCGACCGGAGTATATCCGGCCGCGGCTTCCTTTACCGCGATGTTGTCGTGACTGGCCACCGCCGACGCCTCAATGGACCTTCGGCAGGGTTTCGAACTGGTGGTACGGCGGCGGAGACGACAGCGTCCACTCCAGCGTCGTCGCACCCTCGCCCCACGGATTGTCGCCGGCGCGCTTGCCCGCCATCAGCGACCAGATCACGTTGACGAAGAAGATGAGGACGCCGACCACCATCACGCCATAGCCCGTCGTCACCAGCTGGTTCCAATAGGCGAAGGCGTCAGGATAGTCCGGAATGCGGCGCGGCATGCCGTCGAGGCCCAGGAAGTGCATCGGGAAGAACACCAGGTTCACGCCGATGAAGAAGATCCAGAAATGGGCCTGGCCCAGAACCTCGTTCATCATCCGGCCCGACATCTTCGGGAACCAGTAGTACCAGCCGGCGAACAGCGAGAACACCGCGCCCAGCGACAGCACGTAATGGAAATGCGCGACGACGTAATAGGTGTCGTGCATGACCGTATCGACACCGCCATTGGCGAGCACGACGCCGGTCACGCCGCCGACCGTGAACATGAAGATGAAGCCCAGCGCCCACAGCATCGCGGTGGTGAAGCGCAGCGATCCGCCCCACATCGTCGCGATCCACGAGAAGATCTTGATGCCGGTCGGCACCGCGATCACCATCGTCGCGGCGGTGAAGTACATCTTCACGTTCACGTCGAGACCCACGGTGAACATGTGGTGCGCCCAGACGATGAAGCCGATCACGCCGATCGCGATCATCGCATAGGCCATGCCGAGATAGCCGAACACCGGCTTGCGGCTGAACGTCGAGACGATCTGGCTGACCATGCCGAAGCCCGGCAGGATCATGATGTACACTTCGGGATGGCCGAAGAACCAGAACAGATGCTGGTAGAGGATCGGATCGCCGCCACCGGCCGCATCGAAGAAGGTCGTTCCGAAATTGCGGTCGGTCAGCAGCATGGTGATCGCGCCCGCGAGCACCGGCAGCGCCAGCAGCAGCAGGAAGGCGGTGACCAGCACCGACCACACGAACAGCGGCATCTTGTGCAGGGTCATGCCCGGCGCGCGCATGTTCAGGATGGTCGTGATGAAGTTGATCGCGCCCAGGATCGAGCTTGCGCCGGCGAGATGGAGCGACAGGATCGCCATGTCCACCGCCGGACCGGTGCTGCCGCTGGTCGACAGCGGCGCGTAAACCGTCCAGCCGGTGCCGGCGCCCATCCCGGTGCCGCCCGACACGAAGGTCGAACCGACAAGCAGGATGAGGGAGGGAACCAGCAGCCAGAAGCTGATGTTGTTCATCCGCGGGAAGGCCATGTCGGGCGCGCCGATCATGATCGGCACGAACCAGTTGCCGAAACCGCCGATCATCGCCGGCATCACCATGAAGAACACCATGATCAGGCCGTGGGCGGTGATCAGCACGTTCCACATGTGCAGCGAGGCCGCGATGTCGGTCGTGCCCGCCCAGGTCGGCAGATACTGGATGCCGGGAGCGGCAAGCTCCATCCGCATCAGGCCCGACATCGCGCCGCCGATGATTCCGGCGACCAGCGCGAAGATCAGATAGAGGGTGCCGATGTCCTTGTGGTTGGTGGACATGAACCAGCGGGCGAAAAAGCCCGGCTTGTGGTCGGCATCGTGATGGGCATGACCTTCGTCAGCAACAAAGGCCGATATGTTGGCGGCTGTGTCGGTCATAGCTGAGCCCCTTCATTCGCAGTCGCCGCAGCGATCTTGTTCTTTTCGATAACGGTGGATTGCGCCTGTTCGGCCGCCGGCGGGGCGGCCTCCGGCGTGATCCCGGCGGCGGCCTGCTGCGCCGCCACCCATGCGGCGTAGCGCGCGGGCGACACCACTTCGATGGCGATCGGCATATAGCCGTGCTTGGCGCCGCACAGCTCCGAGCACTGGCCGTAATAGACGCCCTCGCGATCCACCTTGAACCAGGTTTCGTTGATGCGGCCGGGCACCGCGTCCATCTTCACCCAGAAGGCGGGCAGCGCGAAGCTGTGGATCACGTCGGCGGCGGTCACGAGCAGCTTGACGGTCTTGCCGGCCGGCACGATCAGGCGGTTGTCCACCGCCAGCATCCGCGGCTCGCCGCGCTTCGCGGCTTCCTCGTCGGGCAGCATGTTCGAAACGACCTCGAAATCGCCGCTGTCCGGATACTGATAGGTCCAGTACCACTGGTTGCCGGTCACCTTGATCGTCACGTCGGCCTTGGGCGGATCATATTGCTTGGCGAGCAGCCGGATCGACGGCACCGCGATCGCCAGCAGGATGAGCACCGGAACGACCGTCCACACCACCTCGATCAGCGTGTTGTGCGAGGTTCTGGACGGCGTCGGGTTGGCCGTCGCGCGGTAGCGGACGACGACCCACAGCAGCAGTCCGAGGACGAACAGCGAGATCACGGTGATGATCGGCAGCAGCAGCGCATTGTGCATCCAGGCGCCATATTGGCCGACCTCGGTGATCTGGTCCTGAAGGCCGAGACGGCCATCGGGCTGACCGATTCCGGCCACGGGCTTGGTGCCCAGCGAGCCAAGATCCTGCGCCGGCGCTACGGCGTCAGCGGGGTTCGCCGCCTCGGTCGCGGCAGGCGCAGCCGCTGCGGTCGCGACGGGCGCGGCCGGCGCCGGTGCGACGTCCTGAGCGATGGCGAGAGCGGGGGTGAGTAGCAGGGCGAGGCCGATTGCAGCGGTTTTTATGCGTCCCATTCTTCCCTCTGGGATGTGATCCGGCCTCTCCGCGCGGATGCGGGATCAGCTCTAAACGCTCGCCCTATAGGCCGGTGAGCCGCTCGTCACAAGCCGCCAATCTGCCGAAATCAGTCTTTGAGCAGCGGCGGAAACGCCGGCTCGCGCCGCGCCGCCCGCGCCGCCATGGTTTCGACGCCATCCGCGCCCAGCATCATCGCGCTGTTCCACAGGCCCGCAAGCGCCAGCCCGTCCTCGATCGGGCGGCCGCGACTCCTGTTCAGCACATATTTCGTGCCCGAAACCGCCAGCGGCGACTTGGCGGCGATTCTCTGCGCCAGTTCGCGGGCCGACGCGCGCGCCGCTTCGGCATCGTCCTCGATCCGGTTGACCAGTCCCCAGCGCTCCGCCTCGGCGGCGGGCATCGGCCGCCCGGTGAGCGCCAGCTCGCGAACGATTCCTGCCGGCATCAGATGGGGCAGGCGCTGCAGCGTGCCGAGATCGGCGGTGATCGCGAGATCGATCTCGGCGATCAGGAACGCCGCGTCGGCGCTCGCCACCCGCAGGTCGCAGGCGGCGATCAGGTCGACCCCGCCGCCGATGCATTTCCCCTGGATCGCCGCGATTACCGGTGCCCGGCAGCTCTCGATCGCATCGAACGCCGCCTGCATGTCGCGGATCGTCCTCAGCAGATGCTCGCGCCGGCGTCCCGGATCGCCGCCTTCGCCGCCGAACTTTGCGCCCGCCCAGTCGAGGTCGAGTCCGGCGGAAAAATGCGGCCCCTCGGCGGCCAGCACCACCGCCCGCACCGCCGGGTCTCGCCCCAGGCTTTCGAACGCGCTCCGGATTTCGTTGAAGAACGCCCCGTCCATCGCGTTGCGGCGGTCGGGATTGGCCAAGATCACCTGCGCAACGCCGTCGCCAACGTCCACCCGCAGTTTCTGCAATTCCATCGCCGCCTCCACCCCGCTATCAGGGTGGAATGACGCGTTTCACTGTGAACGGCAATCCGGTCGAATATCTGATGGCGCCCGAAACGCCCCTGCTGTGGGCGCTCCGGGACGCCTCGAACCTGACCGGCACCAAATATGGCTGCGGCGACGGCAGCTGCGGGGCCTGCATGGTCATCATCGACGGGGAAGCAAAGCGCGCCTGCGCCGCCACCATCGCCGAGCTCGAGGGCACGTTCGTCACCACCATCGAGGCGCTGTCCGCCGATCGCGGCCATCCCGTGCAGCAGGCCTGGCTCGCCGAAAATGTCTCGCAATGCGGCTATTGCACCAGCGGCATGGTGATGGCGGCCGCCGCCCTGCTCAAGCGCACCGCGAACCCGACCGATGCCGAGATCGATGCGGCGATCACCAATCTGTGCCCGTGCGGAACCTATCCGCGCGTCCGCCGCGCGATCCGCCGGGCGAGCCGAATCATGCGCGGGGAGAACCCCGCCGAATCGCTCGCCCCCGAGGAAGAGGAGGAGGGATCGGCGGCGCGGTCGACGATCTGACGGCTACTTGCCCTTGCCGAGCACCGTGAACGCCGCGGTGGTCATCGCCTCGATGGCGGTCTGCAGCGTCGGCTCGGGATCGGGCACGAAGAAGGGCGAATGCAGCGACGGCAGCTTCGCCGCGTCTCCCCCGGCCGCATCCCATTTTGCCTTCGGCACCGCCCCGACCCAGAAGATCAGGCTCTGGATCGATTTGTCGGCCAGCCAGTAACGGCTGAAATCCTCGCCGCCCATCACCGCCGGCGTTTCAACCACCCGGTCCTTGCCGAAACGCGCGGTGAATGCTTCGGCCACTTGTCCCGTCAGCGGCTCGGTGTTGAAGGTGGCGGGGGTGAACGTATCGTTCATGGTCACGACCGGCATCTTGTCGTCCGGCACGCCGGCCGCCATCGCCTCGCCTTTGGCGATTCGGGCGATGCCGTCGAGCAGGGTCTTGCGGGTCGCGTCGTCATAGCTGCGGACCGTCAATTGCAGCCGCGCCTCGTCCGAGATGATGTTGTGCTTGGCGCCCGCGTGGAAGCTGCCCACCGTCACCACGCCCGGCGACTGGGGATTGATCTCGCGCGAAACCAGCGTCTGCAAGGTGCCGACGATGCGGCTGGCGAGCACGATCGGGTCCCTGGTGGTGTGCGGATAGGCGCCATGGCCGCCGGTCCCCTTCACCAGGATGTCGACCGAATCGACATTGGCAAGCGCATAGCCGCGCGAATAGCCGAGCGTCCCGGCGGGCAGGTTCGCGGCATCGTGCAACGCCAGCGCGTAATCGGGCTTCGGGAAGCGCGCATAGAGATTGTCGTCCAGCATCGCCTTCGCCCCGCCGCCGCGCTCCTCGGCGGGCTGGGCGATCATCACCAAGGTGCCGGACCAGCGGTCCTTCATCGCCGCGAGCCGGCGCGCGGTCCCGATCCAGCTCGTCATGTGGATGTCGTGCCCGCAGGCGTGCATCACGCCCGTCTCGACGCCGTCCGGCGTCTTGGTGACGACCTTGCTGGCATAAGCCAGGCCGGTCTGCTCGACGACCGGCAGCGCGTCCATGTCGGTGCGGATCAGCAGCGTCGGCCCCTCGCCATTCTTCATCACCGCGACGACGCCATGCCCGCCCACTCCGCCGGTCACCGCGAAGCCCAGCTTCTTGGCCTCCTGTGCGAGCCGCGCCGCGGACTTGGCCTCCTGGAAGCTCAGTTCCGGACTGGCGTGGAGCTGCTTGTAGAGCGCCACCAGCGACGGCAGGTCGGCGGCGACCGCCTGTTCCAGCGGATCGGCGACGGCGGGCGACGTCAGAAGCAGCGAAAGACCGGCAATCAATGGTAAGCGCATGGATATTCCTCCCCTCGGATGAGGGACCCTACTGCGCCGTCCAGCCCCCGTCGATGGAGAGATTGGCGCCGGTGATCGAACCGGCCTCGTCGCGGCACAGATACAGCGCGAGCGCAGCCACCTGGTCGACCGTCACGAACTGCTTGGTGGGCTGGCCGGCGAGCAGCACGTCGTTCATCACCTGCTCGCGGGTCATCCCCCGCGCCTTCATCGTGTCGGGGATTTGCGCTTCGACCAGCGGCGTCCAGACATAGCCCGGGCTGATGCAGTTGACGGTGACGCCCGATGCCGCGACCTCGAGCGCGACCGTCTTGGTGAGCCCGGCAAGGCCATGCTTGGCGGTGACGTAAGCCGATTTGAACGGCGACGCGATCAGCGAATGCGCCGAGGCGGTCGAGATGATCCGTCCCCATTTGCGGCGCTTCATTCCCGGAATGGCGGCGCGGATGCCGTGAAAGGCGGACGAAAGATTGATCGCGATGATCGCGTCCCATTTCTCGGGAGGGAAGTCCTCGACCGGCGCGACATGCTGGATGCCGGCATTGTTGATCAGGATGTCGAGGCCGCCGAACGCCGCCTCATGATCCCTCACCATGTCGGCGATCTCGCCGGGGCGGGTCATGTCGGCCGGGGCGTAGCGGACCGTGATCCCGTGACGGGCCTCCAGCCCGGCGCGCGCTTCCTCGATCGCCTGCGCGTCGCCGAAGCCGTTGATCGTGACATTGGCCCCCGCGCCCGCGAGCGCCTCCGCATAGGCCAGCCCGATCCCCGAGGTGGAACCGGTGACGAGCGCGCTTTTGCCTTTGAGAAACATGCTTCTTCCTGATCGTCCGATGGGCGGGTGGAACCTTATACCGCAGCGCACAATGAGGCCAGCCGCTCAGGCGATTTCCGCCGCGCACCGCTTTCGCTTCCCGCGGGCGCTAGACAGTCGGTGCCTGGCGCGTCAGCTTCACCGTAAAATATGAGGAGAAGAATGCCATGCGCCTGATCGCCACCGAAGAAGCCTGTTCCTTCCCCGAAGTCGTCGAGGCGCTGACCGCCCACACCAAGACCAACGACACCAGCCTCGACATGCTGCTGGTGAAGTCGATCTACGGCGAAGCGAATGTGAAATCCGGATTTGCGCCGCGGCTGATGGACTTCGATGGCGAACGCCTGACCACCATGGACGAGAATGGCGTCGACGTTCACGTGCTCTCGCTGACCGCGCCGGGCGTCCAGATGTTCGATGCCGACAAGGGCACCGCGCTCGCCGAGCTCGCCAACGACAAGCTGGCAGCAGTGAAGAAGAAAAATCCCAGGCGTTTCGCCGCGCTCGGCACCTTCGCGCCGCAGGACCCCAAGCGCGCGGCGAGGGAGATCGAACGCTGCAAGACGCTCGGCATGAACGGCCTCGTCATCAACAGCCACACCAACGACCTCTATTATGACGATCAGCGCTTCTGGCCGATGTTCGAGGCCGCCGAGGCGATGGACCTCGCCATCTACATCCACCCGCGCGCGCCCTCGAAGCAGATCGCCTCGGCCTATGCCGATTATGGCATGGACTCGGCGATGTGGGGCTATGGCATCGAAACCTCGACCAATGCCGTCCGCATGATCATGGGCGGCGTCTTCGACCGTTTCCCCAAGCTCAAGATCGTGCTCGGCCACATGGGCGAGGGCATCCCCTTCTGGCTGTGGCGCATCGATTTCATGAGCGCCAACGCGCGCGGCCGCGAGCATCTGCCGCCGATGAAGCTGAAGCCGTCGGAATATTTCCGCCGCAACTTCGCGATCACCACCAGCGGCGTCGAGGATCATCTGGCGCTCGATTATTCGGTGAAGAAGCTCGGGCCGGAAAACGTCATGTGGGCGATCGATTATCCCTATCAGCCGACGGTTCCGGCGGTGCAGTTCATCAAGACCGCGCCGCTGCCCGAAGACGTGAAGGCGATGGTCGCCGGCGAGAACGCCGCGCGCATTTTCCACATCGACTGATTTGATCCAGATCACTTGTCGCGTCGGCCCGGTCTGCTAAACGCCGGGCCGATGACTGAGGGGCTTCATCAGACCAGGGGCTGGCGCGGCGTTGCCGCGGCGCTGATCGCGTGCGCGATCGCGCTCCGTATCCTGATTGCGCCGGGCCTGATGCCCGTCGCCACGCCCAACGGCATCACCATCACGCTCTGCACCGCCGAAGGGGCGAAGACCGTCCTTGTCGATCTCGGCGACAAGGCGCCGGCATCGAAGGCGCATGATCCCTGCCCTTATGCCATGCTGGGCCTGACGCCGTTCCTCACCGGCGCGGCGCCCTTCGTCGCGCCGCTGCTCGCCTGGGCGGGTTCGAGCCATAGTCTCTTCCCCAAGCTGCTCTGCCCGCATCTCGGCGTCCCGGCGCCGCCGCCGCCCGCAACCGGACCTCCCTTCCTCGGCTGAACCCAACCCCTCCCGCCCTCTTCCCGGCGGGATTTCGTTCGTTCAACGCAGGAAATCTTGATGTCTGTCCATCACCGGGCACGCGCTGGCGTAGCCCTGTTTGCGCTTGCCGCGGCATCGCTTCCCTTCGCCGCCCAAGCCGAAGAAAACCAGCCGGTCGAACTGGCCGCGCTCGATACCATCCTCGTCGTCGGCCAGCAGGACGCGCCGATCACCATCGAGCCCCGCGGCCTCTCCGTCAGCCTCGGCGAGGAACAGTTCGAAGGCATCAACGCCTATAATGTCGAGGATCTGATGAAGTACGCGCCTGATTTCTTCGTGCGCAAACGCTTCATCGGCGACAACAACGCGGTGGCCGGCTTTCGCGGCACGCACAGCACGCAGTCCGCCCGCAGCCTGGTGATGGTCGACGGGTTCAACATCTCCAATCTGCTGGGCAACTCGTTCAGCTTCCCGCCCAAATGGGGAATCATCGGCCCCGGCGAGGTCAAGCAGTTCGACGTCGTCTACGGCCCCTACAGCGCGCGCTACATGGGCAATTCGATGGGCGGGATCATCAACATCACCACCCGCGATCCGGAAGGGACGGAGGCCTTCGGCAAGGTGCAGGGCATCTCTCAGCACTACCGGCAATATGGCACCGACGACGATCACTGGGGCTGGTCGGCCGAAGGCGGCTTCGGCCTCAAACAGGAAAACGGCCCGCTCACGCTGCGCGTTTCGGCGCGGCGCCTCAGGAATGAGGGGCAGACGCAGCAATTCTACAGCCTCGTCGCCACCGGCAACGCGGCCGGCGCGATCCCGGTGACGGGAGCGGTCGCCGACACCCGCAACCCGAACGCCGTCAAGCCTCTCTATTTCGGCGATTATTCGGCGGTCGACACGACCCAGGACCAGCTCCGCGCCAAGCTGATCGTCGATGGCGGCGACGTCCGCCTTTCGGCCCTCGTCACCTACTGGTGGAACACAGAAGACGAGACCCACCCCACCACCTATCTGCGCAATGCGGCGGGCGCCCCCGTCTATGGCGGCACCGGCGGCTCGGTGAAGGTGCTGCAGGACGGCAAGGCCTATGTCGCGAACGGCTCCAACCTCACCCTCCGCTCGAAGCGCGAATGGCTGGGCGGCGTGGGTGCCGAGGCGGACCTCGCCCCGGGCTGGACCGCGAAGCTCAACCTCTCGACCGTGCGGACCGACGATCAGCGCGTGCGCACCTCCAATGGTTACGCCAACGGCGTCGCGAACGCCGCCGGCACGCTGACGCTCACGGGGCCGACCGGCTGGTACACGGGCGATTTCGTGGCCGAGGGCGATCTCGGCGCGCACCAGCTGGCGCTGGGCGCCAATGCCCATCTCTACGAGACCGACCAGACCCAGTTCGCGACCACCAACTGGCGCGCCGCGACCGGCCAGAGCTTCAACAACCGCACCTTCGGCAAGAGCTGGCAGATCGGCCTCTATGCCGAGGACGAGATCGCTCTGTCCGACGCGCTGTCGCTGACCGCCGGCATCCGCGCCGATTTCTGGCGCGCGTTCGACGGCGGCGTCGAGCGCCTGGGCAGCGGCGGCGCGGTCGTCGGCCAGCTTTACGACAGCCGGTCGGAGAGCGCGGTCAGCCCAACGCTGTCGGCGACGTGGCGGCTTGCGCCCGACTGGAGCGCGGGACTGAGCCTCGCCATGGCGACCCGCTTCCCGACGGTGGGCGAGCTGTTCCAGGGCGCGCTGAACGGCGACGGCACGTTCAACCCCGCCAGTTTCGACCCCAATCTGAAGCCCGAGAAGAGCCGCGACGCCAATCTCGTCATCCGCCACGACATGGGCCCGGTGACCCTCACCGGCAGCGCCTTCTGGCAGCGGGTGGAGGACACGCTGTTCCGCTTTTCCGGCGTCACCGATCAGGGGGTGTCGACCAGCCGCAACTTCAACATCGACCGGACCCGGCAATATGGCCTCGAGCTGATCGCCGAGACGCGCGACTGGCCGGTGGACGGCATGGACATCGAAGGCAATGTCGCGTGGATCGACAGCGAGGTCACCCGCAACGAAGCCAATCCCGCGACGGTCGGCCGTCAGTTCCCGCGCATCCCGCGCTGGCGCCTCAACGGGAATGTCCGCTACCGGCCGGCGGACAAACTGCTGCTCAGCGTGGGCGCGCGCTATGCGTCGCGCCCGAACACCAATCTGGAGAACGACCTGCGCGGCGACACCTATGGCTTCACCTCGGAGCTGTTCGCGCTCGATGCGCGCATCAGCTATGACCTGACCGAGCGGCTCACCCTCTCGGCCGGGGCGGACAACATCACCAACGACAAGGCCTGGGTGTACCATCCCTATCCGCAGCGGACCTTCCTCGTCGAAGCGGGGTGGCGGCTGTGACCGCCGCACCCAGGTCCGCGCCATGGCTCGGCTATCGCGCGGTGTGGCGCTGGCATTTCTATGCCGGGCTGATCTCGGTGCCGCTGATCCTGGTGCTGGCGCTCAC
>Ga0153916_10000072_pt1 | contig 57299 bp, 48 predicted proteins | sample Opewatmetagenome_FD_109642 | JGI IMG/M metagenome (GOLD analysis project Ga0153916, IMG submission 109642) | Freshwater wetland microbial communities from Ohio, USA - Open water 3 Core 3 Depth 4 metaG | ecosystem: Environmental > Aquatic > Freshwater > Wetlands | place: USA: Ohio, Lake Erie...
GCTTCTTCCACCGCATCGTTGTAGGAGATGTTTGGCTTACCAGTGGACTTGTAATGGAAAATCAACCAGATTTCTTCTTTTTGCTCATGATGCCTGGCAAGCCACATTCTGAAATCCTTACGCGTCACCGCATAAAAAGTTTCACCGATTTTCATTTCCGATGCCAAGAGCTGGTTAACAATATATATACGAATAACTTCCGTATATAAAGCCAGTAGTTGATTTATATAGAATTTCCTTACATGATCAAATTATATTGAAATGGTTTTATAGGATCTTGTTGAAATGATTATACACTTACACTGCGAACATTGTAATTTACCCCAAAGAAAAAAATACGTCCCGAACCTCCGCCCACAGGGTCAACATATGCGGGTTGTTGGGTGTACGGAATCAGCTTACCCCCGCGCGGCAATATTCGCATCCTTTACTGCGAAGGGTTGTGCGGTCCAATGACTAAGGAAAGATGCTTTGACGACTGTTTAGAACCTTAAACTCTTAAAGGCCTATGACGCTCACCGGCTAAGCACCAGAGGGCTCAGGACATTCTTTCGGCCTAACGCGAATGACCGCACCCAAGATTTGGCGAGCAGTCCCTACTTAGCCTGTGCTACCGAGCGTGCCTTGTCCAGATTATCCACACCAAGTACGAGGCGTGTATTCGATGCTAGATACGACAGGTTAATATTGACTCCTGCGTTGGCGATTTTACGGCAGATTCGCCCGAACTCACCTGGTCGGTCGGCTATATTGAGCACGAGCACATCGCGCTCATCGTTCACGTGGATTTTAGCGGCTTCAAGGACACGACGTGCGGCAGCGGCATCATCGACTAGAAAGTGGATGATGCCTTTACCTTGGCTGGGGAAACCACACACGCCTTCAATGTTAACGCCAGCCTTACCCAAAGCCTCACCCATGTCGGCAAGGGTGCCCGGACGATCCTCCAACGTAACAGTAAGATCTTTAGCCATAATTTACTCCTTTCGCTTCAAACAAGAGCAGCTGCGGATAAAGTCGCACGACTGTGTGTTTACCTGCGGTTTAAAGGCTCACCAGCTTATAAACCTCAGCAGCCTAATACCCTAAGCTAATGCAGGTATTAGGATATAACAGGTAAAAAAAGTTTGAATATATGGCATATTATAGCATGAAAATAAATACGCAAATGCGTATTCATATGGGTATTTTTTTTATTTATCGACGTATACATGCTTAATACAAGGATGAAAGATAAAAAAACAATATATTGATAGGTTTTGCCAGCCCCATCGGATAGACTAGACCTGACAGGTTCGTTATACTACTCAAAGTTTACCTTGAGTATCAAGGTACACCCTGAATATCAGGGTTTATCCTGAGAGGAGATTTATGCCGACAAAAGCAACAGGATCACGCATTCCAGGTTTTTATAATCTTAGCCTGACTCAACGTCTGTCAGAGCTCGCTGAGCGCGGGAAGCTCTCGTCTGAAGATATAGCCGCATTGAGCGGTCAAGCTGGCCTCACCACAGAGCAAGCTGACCACATGATCGAGAACGTGGTGGGCATCCATGCCCTGCCTCTCGGGATTGCGCTTAATTTTATTATCAACGGGTGGGAAGTGCTGGTGCCCATGGTGATCGAAGAGCCCTCCGTCGTTGCAGGCGCATCCTTCATGGCAAAGCTGGCGCGGGCTGGGGGAGGTTTCATTGCTCAGTCTGACCCACCAGAGATGATCGGTCAAATCCAGCTGTTGTGCATATCCGATTTGCCAGCAGCCAGGCAAGCCATTTTAGAACAAAAATCTCGCCTGCTGGCAGAGATTTCAGACCTGGATCCGGCACTCAAACGCCTGGGAGGCGGTCCACGTGACCTGGAAGTAAGGCTGATCGAAGATTCACCCATCGGAGCATTTCTAGTAGTACACCTGATCTATGACGTGCAGGATGCAATGGGGGCAAACGCAGTCAATACAGCAGTCGAGCGCCTGGCACCTCAACTGGAAACCATCAGTGGTGGCAAGGCGCACCTGCGCATCCTCTCCAACCTGGCAGACCATCGTCTGGCACGCGCAAAATGCACCATCCCGCTTGGCGAGTTGGCTTTTGACGCCTATTCGGCTGAGGATGTACGGGATGGCATCATTTCCGCTTGGGCATTCGCAGCAGCTGATCCTTACCGGGCAGCCACGCATAATAAGGGCATTATGAATGGGGTCGATCCAGTAGTGATTGCCACAGCTAACGATTGGCGTGCAATTGAGGCCGGTGCACACGCATATGCCGCGCGCAGTGGTCGATATACTTCACTCTCCACATGGGGGCAGGATGCACAAGGTAACCTGGTAGGCAGCCTGGAGATGCCCATGGCAGTAGGTATCGTCGGTGGAGCAACCCAGGTACACCCGGTGGCACGTGCCGCGTTGAAATTAATGGGCGTGACCACCGCTGGCCAGCTGGCGGAAATCATCGTCGCTGTGGGACTGGCGCAAAACCTGGCAGCGCTGCGAGCCCTGGCAACTGAGGGCATCCAGCGCGGCCACATGGGCCTGCATGCCCACCAGGTGGCGATTGCAGCCGGAGCGCAAGGTGAGATGATCGAGCGATTAGCAGCGCAAATGGTGGTGGAGAAAACCGTCCGGGTGGACCGCGCTAAAGAAATCCTGGACGAATGGAAGAAGGCGGTATGACCTTTCGATTGTTACTAAAAGCCAAATGAAAAAATACCTGTTTTGGACCTGCATTATTCTGGCGTTATCCGGTGGCATATTCACCGGCTGGGTTGATTTCAATAATGATGAGCCACAAGCGGCTGTGCTGGTGATATTAATGGTGACATTCCTGCTAGGGTTGATCCTGCCAGGAAAAGCCTGGTTATGGGCGATTATTGTGGCTTTATGCTTGCCAGGTGTGTACTTATTCGCACGCAGTCTTGGCTACCAACCCGTTAGTCCACCCAGCCCAGGCTGGTATGCCTCACTTCTGGCGCTCATCCCAGCCTTCGTCGGTGCCTACGTAGGCGCGCTCGGACGGGTAATTATTAATAATATGGCTGCAAAATCATAACCACGATACAGAAAATGTTATACTTCATGGTTCTCCACATGAAATGATTCTACACATGAAATAGTACTTTACATAAAATGGTTCTCCACATGAATTGGTTCCTCACATGAAACAGCATGTTCCATGAATTAATACCAGCGTGAAATAAGCATGGAACACAACGATAAGAAAGAAGAAATATAGATGGATATACCTCAATCAAATCTCAAACCCATGTTGCTCAAACCCACTCATCCGGTGGGGATTATCGGCTATGGGGCATATGTACCGCGCTACCGCCTGCCCGCCAAGGAAGTTGCACGTATCTGGACGGATGGTTCGGGAGGGCTACCGATCAAGGAAAAAGCTGTTCCTGGTCTGGATGAGGATGTAGCCACAATGTCGATCGAGGCTGCCCGAAACGCCATGCTGCGGGCGGGAATCCATGCGGAGGATATCCGCGCCGTATGGGTTGGCTCAGAATCACATCCGTATGCGGTCAAACCAACCTCGACTATTGTGGCTGAGGCGATTGGTGCGGTGCCCTACGTTCAAGCAGCCGATTGGGAATTTGCCTGTAAGGCAGGCACCGAAGCCATGGTAGCGGCGATTGGTTTTGTTGGCTCGGGCATGGCTCATTATGCCATGGCCATCGGCATGGATACAGCCCAGGGTCGCCCGGGAGACGCTTTGGAGTATACCGCTGGGGCAGGCGGGGCAGCCTACCTGCTCAGTCCGGCCGAAGAAGCTCTGGCAATCTTTGAAGGGTCGTACTCTTACGTAACGGATACACCTGATTTTTGGCGCCGCGAATACCAGAGATACCCGGAACATGGCCAGCGCTTTACAGGCGAGCCAGCTTACTTCAAACACATCATCGAAGCTACCCAGGCGCTGATGGAAGGCACGAGTACGACCGCCAAGGATTATAAGTGGGCGGTATTTCACCAACCCAATACGAAGTTCCCCCAGCGCGTGGCAGCCCAGCTTGGGTTCACCAAGGAACAGATCGCTCCAGGACTGCTCGTACCAGTGATTGGCAATACCTATGCAGGGGCAGCTTTGATTGGGCTGACAGGCATTCTGGATGTGGCCGAACCGGGGGATAAGATCTTAATGGTTTCTTTCGGTTCTGGTGCCGGATCAGATGCGTTTGCCATTCAGGTTACCGAGGCGATCCGCGAACGGCGTGACCGCGCTCCGAAGACACAGGAATACATCGCACGACGGACTGAGATTGACTATGGGACTTATGTGCGTTACCGTGGCAAGCTGGCGATGAAATGAACTAATTGAATATGGGGAAGATATTCCAATGAGCGAAGTTGTAATCGCAGGCATCGGTCAGACAGACGTCGGTGAGCACTATTCCATCTCCCTGCGTGACCTTGCTCTCATGGCTTTGGAATCAGCCATCCAGGACGCAGGTGGATTAAGACCTGATATCCTGTTTGTGGGAAATATGTTTGCACCTGCAGCCTCGCACCAAGCGCACCTGGGCGCCCTTATATCCGATTATGGGGGGCTTGGGGGCATTGAAGCCTCGACGATCGAAGCAGGAGGGGCTTCAGGTGGGGCAGCCCTGCGTATGGGCTATATTTCCATCAAGTCGGGTGAGGCAAAAGTGGCTCTAGTGCTCGGTATCGAGAAAGTGACTGATCAGCTTGGCCCAGGTGCGGAAGCGATACAATCATTGGGGGAAGATAGTGATTATGAGGCCATTCAAGGCCTCAATCCAAATGCCCAGGCAGCTTTACTCATGCGCCGTTACATGCACGAATACCACATCACACATGACGCATTCGCCGGCTTTCCCATCCTGGCGCATGCCAATGCAGTCAGCAACCCGCATGCCATGTATCACAACCGGGTCACACTGGAGGCGTATCAGCAAGCAGACCCGATCAGCGATCCATTGACCTTATTCGACACGGCCCCAGTGGCAGATGGTGCGGCGGCATTAATTTTGACCCAATCCGAGATGCTACCCCCCGATTATGCCCAACCCCTGGTGCGCATCACCGGCTCCAGCCTGGTCACTGACCGCCTGGCGATCCACGACCGACCTGCCCCGTTGGCATTTGATGCAGCCCGCCGGTCTATCGAACGGGCATGCAGGCAAGCGGGAATCATCCCAGGGGATGTGGACTTGTTCGAGCTATATGACTCATATTCCATTTTCGCAGCGCTCTCGCTGGAAGCAGCCAGCCTTTCAAAACGCGGCGAAGGTTGGAAGCTGGCACAGGATGGCAAGCTGAACCGGGATGGCGAAATGCCCATCGCTACATTGGGTGGGCTTAAAGCACGTGGCAACCCAGGCGGAGCAACGGGTGTTTATCAGGCAGTGGAAGCTACATTACAATTGCGAGGACAGGCAGGGGCGAATCAGGTAATGAAAGCACGACGGGCATTGATCCAATGTCTGGCAGGACCCGCCTCATCTGCAGTAACCCATGTATTGGAGGCAAAGTGAAGACCGGATTGGTACTTATCATCGCTGATTACAATGAGCAGCAGCGGGCATATAGCTACCAGCAGACGCGCGAGTTCGCCCAGCAGGCAGAAGAAGCCGGTTTTGACAGTTTGTGGCTATATGACCACCTGTTATTCCGTTCGGAGGGTGAGCTAACCATCGGCATTTGGGAATGTTGGACATTCCTCTCAGCTCTGGCGGAAGCTACGCAGCGTGTGGAGCTTGGAACGCTGGTGGCATGCAATTCCTTCCGCAATCCAGCACTATTGGCCAAGATGGCCATCACCCTGGATGAAGTTTCCAAAGGTCGATTGATCTTGGGGGTCGGGGCAGGTTGGAACAAGCCAGAATATGAGGCCTTCGGTTTCCCATTTGACTACCGAGTGAGCCGTTTTGAGGAAGCGCTGCAGATCATTCGTCCCTTGCTCAAGGAAGGCAGGGTGGATTTTGAGGGTAAATATTACCAGGCGAGGGACTGCGAGATCAGACCATTGGGTCCACGCCCAGGTGGACCACCCTTAATGGTGGGCTGTGATGGCAAGCGTATGCTGCGCCTGACAGCGAAATATGCTGACCTGTGGAATACAGGTTATCATGGGCAAGTGGATACTTTCACCCGACCGCGCCAGGAATTGATTAAGGCCTGCCAGGAGACCGGCCGTGACCCATCAACGATTGGCGTAACTGTCATGATCGCATTGGAGTATCCAAATCTGACCTCAGAGCCTGTAAACACGGATGAGCAATCACTCATCGGCACCCCCGAGGAAATTGCCCAGGCTATGCTTTCGTACGAACAGGCTGGTGTGGAGCATGTCATGTTCAACCCGATTCCCTACAAACTGGCAGCAATCCGCAAGGTGGAAGAATCCCTACGCATATATCGGGACCTTTCAAATGCGTAAGGATATTAATAGCCAATCTGATAGGAATTGATAGCCACCAATGGCTATATTAATCATCGAAAGGTATTGAAAAAGGAGATTCATAGCTATGGAAATACCTCGCCATTGGCGGTTGAAGAAACAACGTTATGCTCTGGTTGGAGAAGTTTGCCCACACTGTGACGTCAAGCTGTTCCCACCGCGCGATATTTGCCCCAATTGTGGGCAGGAAGCCCGCATGGAGTATCAATTCTCCGGGAAAGGTGAGGTGTTCTCGTATACCACCATCTATGATGCCCCAGCAGGTTACGAATCGAACGTCCCTTATACAGTGGCATTGGTGAAATTGGAAGAGGGCCCAATGGTGACCGCACAATTGACCGATTTAGGAAGCCAGAAGGTGGAAATTGGCATGCCGGTGGAAATGGTCACGCGCAAGTTGCGCTCGGATGGCGACGAGCGGGGGATCATCGTGTACGGGTATAAGTTCAGACCGTTACTGCAGTAAGTAACATCAAGAAGTATATCAAGCGCTCTCCAAATGGAGAGCGCCTTTTTTATGAATGGACATACGGAGTGTGCAGGCACGGAAGGTCAATAACAATCCATAACACCATTCAGGTAGCATATAAGAAAACGAAGAGCATGTGGTCATTGCATTGGCTTATGCTTCACGTAGAATTGACTGGTACCAAGCTGTCTATATATAACAGCGGTAGAGATTCTTTACGGATTGTAATATAATAAGATCATATTTGGACTAATTTGATATGATTTACTGATTTACAATCAGAAAGGAAAGTGCAATATGTTGAATCTGAATTCCGTCATGATCGGAACGAAACAAACCAAGGTCCTGGCCGCCTTTTATGAAAAAGTGATTGGAAAACCGCCAGATATGGTCGATAGTGAGAACGGTTTCTACGGTTGGCAGGTAGGAAATGGCTATATGGGCGTTCTTGAGCACTCCGAGATGGGTGGAAACACGAAAGATCCCGGTAGAATTATGCTTAATTTTGAGACGACCCAGGTCAAAGAGGAATTTGAAAGGATCAAAGCTTTGGGAGGGGTAGTTATACGGGCTCCGTACCAAATGGGTAACGAATGGATCGCCACTCTGGCTGATCCTGATGGCAACTTCTTTCAGCTTATGAGCCCGATGGAGATGTAAATCACTCCATTTTTAACCTCATATTACCCTATTTAATCACATTCTATATTGTGAATATCTTCCCGCGAAACGAGTCTTATCTAAGGGGATAAGTATCGCCCCATGATGCATTTACCAAACAAGTTACGAAGCCTGAATTTTGAGCACCCTCTGCTAGTAGAGGGTGTTTCTATGATTACTGCAAATATACACATTGTATCCACCACGAATCGGGATATTTCGTAATTAAGCATGTTGAGAGATAGCAGGACCTCCAACTTTAAGCCATACTAAATACAAATGGAGAAATGCATCATGCAGAAACATCACTTCTTAATTGTCGCCTTTGGCATCCTCATACTCTTCTTCATACAGTCCGCAGGCACGCTAGTTGAATCGATCTACATCCTGGACTTGATGAACTCGAACCTGGATGAAAAGGCGTTGGGCGTGTTGTTTTTCTTTGTGCCTTTGCTCCTGCTTCCCATCTTCAAGAAGAGTCAGCGATTGCTGATGTGGATCCTTTTCAGCCTGCTGCTCGTCTCGCGCGAGTTGACTCCGTACCTCAGCACCGCTAACCGCTTAACTGCCTCCGGCATTGCCACCGCGGTCTCCCTCAGCTTGTTCTTTTTACTTATCACATCCAAGCCATCAGTTGTCAGGTGGGCTCCAGCTGGGCTGGCATTGGCAGTGGGCTTATCCACCCTCCTGCGTACGGGGGGTCACGGCATCGAATTCTCTCTGACGCTCGCAGGTGGCTGGGTTGGGTGGGTTTTGGGTCTGTTACTCGGCAGCTGCCTGGCTCTGTCAGACCTGAAGGCTGAGCCGATTGAACAGCAAATGGGTGGAAAGCGTACCTCCGCAATATTAGAGGTCTACCTCATCCTGACCCTGGTCTATTTTTCGGTTTCCGCTCCCGCGGTGATTGCCCGCTGGACCCAAGGTAATTACACTCTGATCGTCTCTGCAGTCAGCTTGTTCTCGTTTGGTTGGGTTTGGTTATCCATCAACCGATCCGGTCTGCTAGATCGTATCTCCCCGGGCTTGTTGGTACTCTGGAACTTGCTCTTCACCGCCAGCCTGACCCTGACCCTACTGGTGCAGCGAGTCCCGTTCCCACCCAAGCTAGACTCACCTGCCGTAGTAGTGGGTGCACCCAGCGTGCTGCAGATGGTCCCACTGGGGTTGATGCTCCTGCTCTTCCCGTTACTCTTTCTCGACATGCAAATCTTCCTCCAGCAGATGCAAGGTTCGGCCCTGCCTTCCCGTAGCTTAGCGCCGGGCATTCTATTGGGGAGTTTCGCACTGATCGTGCTGATCTTTATCAACATCTTCTCTAATGTCTGGGGCTATATTAAACCCATCAGCCCTCCTTTCCACAATACCTTCTGGTTGGCCTACTTTATACTATCCGGTGCCATCAGCCTGCTGGTCTGGCGAGCGTCGAGAGGTAAATCGGCCCTTAAAAAAGAATCCGCAGATACACATCCGTGGATCTGGGCAGCCCTGCTCGCTGCAATTTTCCTGGTTACACTGGTCTTCGCACTGCCAACCCCGCATGTTCAGGTGGACGCAGCCGGAAAGACCTCCTTACGAGTGATGACCTTCAACACCCAGGAGTCTAATGATGAATTCGCCGAGAAATCCTACACAGCTCAGCTCGCACTTATTCGGCAGGTATCACCGGATATCCTTGCCCTGCAAGAAACCGATTCAACCCGTATCTCCCTCAACAACAATGATTACGTTCGCTACTTTGCTGACAAGCTCGGTTATTATTCCTACTATGGTCCGAAAACCGTCGCTGGCACCTTTGGCTCAGCCATTTTGTCGAAATTTCCATTGTTGAATCCACGCACGGTGTTCATCTACAGCGACAAGGATGAGACCGGCGTCGCCGAAGCCGAGGTTGAAGTGGCAGGGTTGCGCTTCACGATCTATGATGTCCACCCCGACAGCTCCGACCTGGCAATGTTGGTCTTTGCGCAGACCCTTCTGAGGCGTTCACAAGATAATCCGTACGTGATTGCCATGGGCGATTACAACCTGAGAGATTATGAAGAAGCTTACCAGCTCATTGCCAGTGTATATACCAATGCCTGGACGAGTGTCTACCCATCAGAAATCAGTCCTGATGGCGTAGATATGTCTGGAGATAACCGCATCGACCATATCTTCCTTTCCCACAACCTGACCGCAGTTAACCCGACTTATATTCTGCCACCTGCGTCTGCCACTGATCACCCCGTGCACTGGACGGACATTGTGTGGGGCAATCCGTGACCCCGCTGAATGCCCACGGTCAGTGGTATCGAGCTCAGGCGGAGACAAAAGGGAGACATCGTGTACGATTATAAGTATAGACCAGGTTATATTAAGTCCTGATTGTGTTTGCTAAAACGCCCTCACAGAATGCGTGAGGGCGTTTGCATATTTAGTTATCATAAACCAATTTTTGTGCCACAGCCAGATCAGCGCTTGTCGTTCGGAAAGGTCACCAACATCACGATATATCTAAGAGCCTCAATAATACCTTACCAAAGATTTCGGCTATTTCATTCCGAAATTTGGGTAGTTCTGCGTCACGTTATGGCGCAGGTTCGATATATAACCGCATCCATTTGATTTGGTCAGCTTGAATACGAGAAATGGTAACCCCCCTGACATTATAAGTCTTCCCATCGGTCTGCATTCCGTGATAGTGCAGATCAGCCCAGACCATGTCGCCCCTAACCGCCTCATTCAAGATCTCAATCTGTATATCTGGAATCGTCGCAAAGAAGAAGCTCCAGTTTTTTCGTACGCCCGCTTGCCCGGTAATGTACCTTTCTGGATGAAAAGGCTGATCGCTGATGTAGTCAGGTGAAAAATTTGCCACCAGTGCCTCAAGATCATGGTGATTCTTGTCCTGGATCAAGCGATGGGAAACCGCTTGAGGGTCGGACCTTGTTTGTGCCGCTTGATCTTGTTCTTTTATCATACGATACCTCTTTTTCTGAAAGTGTTTCATATCTTCCCAGAACCTGTTTGTCAGGGATCATCTTGCCCGATAATCGCCTGGATGCGCAGTTCAGCATTTCAACTAGGTACCGCACCCTTGCCCGTCCGACGTGCAACTTCTTCCAATGGAGTCAGGTGGACGCCGAAGGTCTGAGTGGTTTGGGTCATGTCGATGGGTGAATCATAGGTATCCAGGCCTGCTAATTCTTGGACAATACAATCGTTTATGCCCGGTACATGTTCGCCGGGCGCTACACTTCTGACTTGAATCTAGTGTCCAAGCACGCCTTCGTAGATCGCTACAGCATCTCGGAAGGATAACGGTTGCGGTCCGCCTAGGAGCAGCTTCTGATTGATGACCGCAGGGTTGCTGATAGAGGTGACGATAAAAGCAGCCACGTCGCTCATCGAGATAAAAGAATGCTTCCGACGGCCTCCCCCCACGATCGTGACGGGTTGGCCCATCATCGCGGGGATGCCCACCACTCCAGCGACCATCAATTCCATATATCCATGGGGGGCGATAATGGTATAGGGTATACCGCTGGCAAGTAGATAATCTTCGGTTAGCCCTTTCGCCTGGAAAAGGGGTATAAAGCTGTTCGGGTCAGCTTGGAGTAATGACACGAAGATGAATTGTTTGACACCAGTGGCTTTGGCAGCATCCACCAGGTTGCGGTTTCCAGCTACGTCCACTGTCTGAATTGTGTCCTCCCCACCTCGATCAATTGAGGTCGCTGTCGTGATGACAGTGTCTACTCCCTGGCAAGCTGTAAGGAGGCTGTCTGGCTGTTTGAGATCACCCAGCACAACTTGAGCACCTGATGCCGCAAGCGGTTGATAGTTTGACTGCGAACGTGTGAGTATACGGACGGTTTTTCCCTCTGCAAGAAGCCTTCCAGTGACCATACCGCCAAGTCTACCTGTGGCTCCAACGATTAGTATCATAATGGTTTTCCTTTCTTTTAAATCTGGTCTCGTTTTTTTATTGATTTGTCACAGGCTTACCTGCAACCATGGATATGAAACGATTGGACCAGTTAATCTCCGTAATCAGAGTTTTATGTTGTAAATACAGTATACAAACCGTAGATGGCTTGCACCATGAAGAAAGAACACATCTTACCCACATCTTTCCCACATGAGCCCTCTTTGCTATAATGGGTGTGGCTCTTGGAATAGCTTGAAGTTATGGGGAGGAGAAGCACTAAGAATCAGAAATGCTGGAGAAGGCCAGTTTTAGCACCCTACTTAAGCACTATCGCCAGGCTGCGGGTCTCACGCAGGAGACCCTGGCAGCGCGTGCTGGACTTTCCACACGTGCGATCAGTAATTTGGAGCGAGGCATCAATCGCACACCGCGTTTCGACACGCTCGAATTGCTCTCCAGCGCTCTGTCATTATCTTCTCGGCAATAAGCATTATTACAAGCCGCGGCTCGCCCAAGCATTTCCCCTACATATGAGATTTCTTCAGGGGTACGTTTACCCGGTTTACCCCTCCCCCCTACCCGGCTTGTAGGTCGTGAACAGGAACGAACTCGCACCCTGACCTTGTTGCGTAACGGTGATACGCGTTTGCTTACTCTGACTGGACCCAGTGGGGTCGGCAAGACAAGACTTGCGTCTCAGGTTGCTTGGGATCTCGCCCCCGACTTTACCGATGGTGTAATATACGTTCCGCTGGCACCTATTCGCGATGCATTGCTTGTTCCTGGCATGGTTGCTCAGGTGATTGGGCTTCAGGAACAAATACAATCCTCCTTTGCAGAGCAGGTAAGTTTGTACATACGCCAAAAGCATCTCCTGCTTGTGCTTGACAACATGGAACAGGTTCCAGAAAGCGCTATTTTCATCGCGGACCTTCTGGAAACCTGCCCGCACTTGTTCGTCCTCGTGACGAGCCGAACGCCGTTGCATCTGCGCGCCGATCAAGAACTCACCCTTTCACCGCTCCCTTTAGAGGACGCAGTAACACTCTTTTGTGAACGCGCACAGGCTGAAAGACCAACGGGAACCTATCCAGTGAATGATGTGATAGCCATTTGTGAACAGTTGGATCGTCTTCCACTGGCAATCGAACTGGCAGCATTGCGCGTCAAAGTACTCTCCTTAGATGAATTGCATAGACGGCTTACCCATCGCCTAGCCCTTCTTCGCGGAGGGGCGAAGGACCTCCCACCAAGCCAACAGTCAATGGAGGATTCAATTGCCTGGAGTTATGAACTGCTCACCCCACAGCAAAAGTGTTGTTTCCGTGCTCTGGGCGTCATCATGGGAGGATGGACTCTCGAATCAACTGAGGCAGTCTGTTGGGACAAGGCCGATTTTGCCGCGGATGAAAGTATCCTCACTCTTACCGCACTGATCGATGCCAGTCTCATCCAGGCAGAGATGCCGACCGGCGAGCCAGTCCGTTTTGGAATGTTGGAACTCATCCGAGAGTATGCCCGGAAGCAGTTGCGCATGGCTGGTGAAGAGGAACAGTGCCGACGACGACATGCCACTTATTATGCCTCTCTGGCAGAATCTGTCGTTGCGTACTTTGGGCCAGAGCCAGGCAAGCGAGATCCAGATTTTCTAAAAGGATTGGAAAAAGAATCGCCCAATGCCCGTGCAGCATTGCAGTGGGCAGATGAAAAACAAGAGGCGGAATTGGGTTTGAGGCTGACTGGTTTTGGGCGCCTCTGGCACGTCCACGGTCAGATGAGTGAGACGGTACAATGGACTGAACGCATGCTAGAGTTGGATCTGCAGGCGAGAAATCAGGGAAAACCCACTGCGCCACTCACACTTCGGATAGCAAAACTCTACGGTATTGGACGGACTTTATTGAGCCAAGGAAAAGTGGAGCAGGGGGCGGAAACCGCCGTGCAGGAAACTTGCAGTTGGCGGAGAGTATCGACGACCAGAAGGGTATTAGTAACGCCAATGAGACCCTCGGCATGATTGCCCAGACCAGGGGTAAGTTTGATGAAGCCGCAACGGCCTTTATGGAGAGTTATACCCACTCCAAGCAGATAAACTATCGCGGTCAGATCGGTCATGCTCTCGTCCATCTAGCAGATATATCAAGGATGAAGGGCGATGTGACGCGTGCCACAATGCTGGCTAAAGAAGCCCTGGCCAATACACAAACTACCGGGGTTACATGGGATATCCCAATCATTCTGACCTTACTTGGTCAATTAGCTTACCAGGAGCAAGATTATGCCGGTGCCAAAGTGCATTATCGACAGGCACTTGCACTCTATCGTACCTTTAGTACGCCCACATACACAGCCACATGCCTGGAGAACCTGGCTGCCGTCATCTGTGCAGAAGGGCAATATACACAAGCCACGCGCTTGTGCGCAGCGGCAGTCACCCTGCGTGAACAAGCACAGACCCCGCTCCCACCCGTCGAACACGAAGCTTTCGAACGGATGATAGCAAAATCGAGAACTGCTCTTGACAGAGAAGTATTTGAGCAAGAATGGAGTAAAGGCGCAAGGCTCACTCAGCTGGAAGCGATTGATGATGCCCTTGCGGTAGGAAGGATTTTCACCCCGACTCAGCGCTGGATGCCCGAAGTGGCTACTGTGGAAAGTTTTATTGGGTGACTTGACACCAGAAATATGGTATTGAAAAAATCGAGGACTTACATTAGGATAGTACATATTCAGTTTGTTGCATAATTAGAATTACCTTCAGAGAGACATCATGCCTGAACCTCAGCCAATTACCATCGTTAACGTCGGATATCTATCCACCAACTACTGGGTGGTCAGTACTGGCAAGTCACGCCTCTTAGTGGACCTGGGATATCCAGGGACGATGGGCACCATGCGGGCCAGGCTGAACCAAATGGATATCCCCCTCAAGGAAATCCGATACGCGCTGGCTACCCACTACCACATTGACCATGCCGGCTTAGCCCAGGAGCTAAAGCAGGAAGGTGTGGGATTGCTCGTGCTGAATACCCAGATTACAGCAATCCCTTTGATGAAGCAGTTCACCAAGCCTCAGGACAATTATGTGGAAATCTCATTGGATGGCAATGTGACTATATCCTTTCCAGAGAGTCGTGCTTTACTTGCCCAGATTGGTATTCCGGGTGAGATCCTGCCTTCACCGGGGCATTCTGATGATAGCGTGTCGCTGCTACTGGATAACGGATCGGTCTTTACGGGTGATTTAACCCCTTTGGATCTCGCCTGGGGGGAGGCAGCAGGGATGGTGGTGACAAGTTGGCACTTGCTAGAGAAGAAGGGTGCTAAAAGGGTGTATCCAGGGCATGGACCGGTACGATCATCCTTATCGATTTTCTATGACCGAACCTGGAATTGATAAATTTTTGCCCAACCAGCCGATCTTTTTCATCGGCACATCTGGGTGGATGTATGACCACTGGAAGGGTCGCTTTTATCCAGAAAATCTGCCAAAAAAGAGCTGGTTTGATTATTACGCCAGCCAATTTTCAGCAGTGGAAGTCAATGCTACCTTTTACGGCACATTCAAGGACCAGACGTACCACAACTGGAGGCAGCGCGCCCCACAGGGTTTTGGCTATATACTCAAAGCACCCAGATTGATCACACACCGAAAATACCTGCTGGATGTGAATGAGAACATCCAGGCTTTCTACAATTCCTGTTCTTTACTCGAAGACAAATTCGAGATGATCCTGCTGCAAGTGGCACCCAACACCCCATACGACCTAGAACGATTGAATCAAGCCCTATTGTCATTCCCAGACCCTGGCAGGGTGGCAGTTGAATTCCGTCGCTCCGAGTGGCTCAACCAGGATGCGATGAGCGTTTTGCGCACAATTGGGACAACGATTTGTAATGTTGATTCGCCCCAGCAAAAGATCAGCGACAACCTCACCTCCCAGCGGGCGTACTTACGCTTACATGGACGTAATCACTGGTATGCGTACAATTATTCAGAAGATGAGCTTCGAGAGATTGCTGCGCTCGCCCAGGAGCTGATACGAAAAGGGGCGGTCAGGGTGTATATCTTCTTCAACAACGACTTCGAAGGCTATGCCCCCGCCAATGCTCTGACTTTACAGGGATTGCTCAGGCGTTGAGTTGCTCACCAAGCCAACGGGACTAGTGACGAGGCAAATCATGCCAAAGCAGATCATCCATTCAGAGAAAGTTTATTAACTGGTCGGTAAAGGGTAAAAAACTACCCAGACTTGACAAATCACTGTAGTCCAACTACAATTGTTGTAGGTGAACTCTAATATGATTATTTATTGGTGCATCTGTTTGAGGCGGGGAACTTAATCACCGCCTCGTCAGAATATATTATCTGACGGTCAACTGCCATACGCGGCTTACAACCACCACACATTTATTGATCTCCCGATTTGTCTGCCACAATGGTCACTCTCAGTTGACTGTTTGTTTTATCCGATCTCGATTTGAAGGATTTAACTATGACATCACCCATTCTTATAACATCTGATACCCTGCGAGTTTACGATGATATCTTACAAACGATAGGCAAGACGCCCCTAGTGCGTTTGAAACGCCTGGGTAGCAACCTGCCATGCCCGATCTACGCTAAAGTGGAATATTTTAACCCAGGCGGCTCGGTGAAGGACCGTATTGCGGTCAATATCATCGAGGAAGCGGAGCGCAGCGGTCGGCTCAAACCTGGTGGCACCGTTGTGGAGGCAACTTCTGGCAATACCGGGCTCGGTCTGGCAATGGTGTGCGCCAAGAAGGGCTATAAGTCCATCTTCGTGCTGCCAGATAAGATGAGCTATGAAAAAGTCCAATTATTACGAGCGTTTGGGGCACGCGTGGTCATCACACCCACTGCCGTCGCCCCTGATGACCCGCGTTCGTACATCAGTGTTTCCAAGCGCATACTGGAAGAGACTCCCAATGCGATCCTCGCTAACCAATACCACAACCCCGAAAATCCCCACAGTCACTATCTCACCACTGGTCCGGAAATCTGGGAGCAGACAGGTGGAAAGGTTACTGATGTGGTGATTGGTATGGGTACAGGCGGTACGATCAGCGGTACAGGACGCTATCTCAAGGAGCAAAACCCCAAAATTCGGATCATCGGTGTAGACCCGATGGGATCCATTCTTCTGGAAACCTGGAAACAGGGACAAATCCCTAAAGAAGCGCATCACAAAACGTATAAAGTCGAAGGGATTGGCCAAGACTTCCTGCCCTCTACGTTGGATCTATCGGTGATAGACGAGGTGATCCAGGTTGGAGATAAAGAATCATTCACCTGGGCGCGCCGTCTGGTTAAGGAAGAAGGCATCTTTTGTGGTGGCTCTGCTGGGTCAGCCCTGGCAGCTGCCATGCAATATGGTGCCAACCTAATCCCCGACCATCTCCTGGTGGTGCTGCTACCCGATTCAGGCTCGCGCTACCTGTCTAAATTTTACGATGACAAGTGGATGAGAGAAAATGGCTTCATGACAGCGGAGTGGTGTGAGGCTTCCTTAAAGGAAATCCTGTCGGTCAAGCAGGCTCAAGGATTAATCACCGCCCATGAAAACGATCGGCTAACCGACGTGATTGCAGCGATGAAGTCCCATGGTATCTCACAGATGCCAGTCGTCCACCCAGATGAATCCCTGGCAGGACTGGTGACTGAGATTGACTTACTTAAGCTTTTGGTGGAAGATAACCACATTAATCGCCCTGAGGAGACCATTTCGGGGATCATGCGCCCAGCCCAGAACGTCTTCCCATCCAATACTCCCGTCGAAACTGTGCTGCCAGTCATCATGGAAAATCAGGTGGTGCTGGTCACGGAGGAAAATCATCCCGTTGGCATTCTGACCAAAATTGACATCCTCGATTTCATCACTCAGGGGATGTGATTATGAGCAATGAAGAAATACCGATGCAATTTGAAACAGCCTGCATCCACGCAGGGCAAAGCCCTGATCCAACCACGGGAGCAGTCATGACTCCTATCTTCCAAACCTCCACCTATGTTCAGAATGGAGTGGGTAAGCATCGTGGCTACGACTATGCACGCACCGGTAACCCAACCCGTACAGCCCTCGAAGCTAGCCTGGCAGCCCTGGAGGGAGGTCAGTTTGGGGCTGGCGTTTGCTTCGGGTATGGCAGCGATCGATGCCATCATGCACCTGCTGGCACCAGGCGAGCACGTTTTAGCCGGTAATGATGTCTATGGAGGCACTTTCCGTTTGTTCGAGCGGGTGCTGCGCCCGTACGGGCTAGATTTCTCATACGTTGATACAACCGACCTCGAAAAGGTGATAACGGCCTTGCGCCCTAACACCCGCATGATGTTGATCGAATCACCTTCGAACCCACTGCTGCGTGTGAGTGATATACCCGCCCTGGTGATGATCGCCCACAACCATTCCAAATCAAGCCTTGTAGTCATTGACAACACCTTTGCCACCCCATATTTGCAGCGCCCGCTGGTCTTGGGAGCCGATCTGGTGGTGCATTCCACCACCAAGTACCTGGGCGGTCACTCAGATATGGTTGGAGGTGCAATTGTGGGGAGAGATGAAATAGTCCGCGAACGACTGACTTTTCTGCAAAACGCGATTGGCGCCGTCCCCGGACCCATGGATTGTTTCCTGACATTGCGAGGGATAAAGACCCTCGCAGTCCGGATGGACCGGCATGCAGAAAATGCTGCGAGAGTGGCGGATTTTCTGGCTGCTCACCCTAAAGTTAGCCACGTCTATTATCCTTTCCATATCTCGCACCCCCAGGTGGAGCTGGCACGGCGGCAGATGCGCTCCGGTGGGGGAATGGTATCATTCACGCTGAAAGGTGGTGCAGCTGAAGCAATCCGTGTGGCTGAAAGTACCCACCTTTTTACCTTAGCGGAATCACTGGGTGGCGTGGAATCGCTCATCGAAGTGCCGGCCGCCATGACCCACGCCTCCACGGCAGATTCGCCGTTAGCAGTCAGTCCTGACCTGGTGAGGCTCTCAGTGGGTATTGAAAATGCGGATGATCTACTGGCAGACCTATCACAAGCTTTGGGTTAGGATAATTCATCATGGAGGTTGAAAATGTCTTTCCGTGGACAAATGACATCGATGAAGCTATCCAGCTACAGGACAATTTACGCGAACGTCTGGTGCTGACTTGGGATAACCGTCCAGTCATAACCATCGGTGGGATTGACATCAGAGACAAGGGAGTCCATATACGTGCAGACATCACGGTCTTTCGCTACCCAGACTTGACCCAGCTTGGTACTGGCACAGGAGAGGCTCCGCAGGGGTTCCCCTACGTCTCTGGTCTGCTTGCCTTTCGGGTAGGTCCTGCCATTCTGGCGGCGTGGGAGAAATTGATCCTCAAGCCAGATTTGATTCTGATCCATGGCCACGGAATCGCTCATCCGCGCGGTTTGGGTCTGGCTTCTCATGTGGGATTGTGGCTTAATCTACCCACCATCGGCATAGCCAAAACTCGCTTATATGGCATTCACGCTGAAGCTGGTCCAAATATTGGCGAGTGGAGTGAGCTTGTGGACGAAGGTGATCACCAACGCGTCATTGGAGTGGTTCTACGCACACAAGTGAACACAAAACCGGTTTACGTATCGCCAGGTCATTTGATCGATCTCCAAAATTCAATAAGGTTTGTGCTGTCATGCTGCCGGAAATATCGCATGCCTGAACCGATTCGCGCCGCACATAATGTTGCCGCAAGAGAAAAGCATAAAGCCAATGCAAAACAAAGGCTAGAGTGAAATTATCAGGTAGTATAATCCTCATACACCAAATGCTTTTTCAATAATATCCACCTATTTAATAATGGAGGAAATATGGACGAAAAAAAGAACCTTCCACCTATGAAAAAACCTATCCCGGCATACATAAATAAAGCTCCGATAAACCCGGCAGACCAGCTCACTGATAAGTCGATGAAAGCCGAACTCGAAATGCAACGCCAGAATTTACATCCTGGGCAGATCCCACAACCCGCACCCACCCCTGCAGCTTCAGCGGTAATTAAACACGTCTGGACCAAGGAAGACACCTACGCAGACCTGGCGTTTAAGTACTACGGCTCAATCAAAGAGCCATATTGGCGTCTGATCTACAACCATAACAAGCAAATTATTGGAAATCACCCCAATGACATCCAGGTAGGCCTGGAAATCGAGATTCCACCACTCCCCGAAGAGCTCAAGAAGAAATAGAAAAGGGGTTCCAATATGCCACAAAATCGTGTTGATCTGGTAAATATATTCAAGACAGTCACTCAGACCCTAGCTCAGAACCAGCAAGCGCTTGACCAAGCAGATGAGTATAATCATGACCATGGTACCAACATGGTGCAGACTTTCCAAACCATCACCAACTCACTGCAACAAAAGCAGGGAAAGTCGGATAGCTCTGCCCTGACTTATGCGGCGAAAAAATTGGCTAAGACTACCACCAGTGGCTCGGGGCAGCTTTATGCGCAAGGGTTATCCCAGGCGGCTGCTAAGTTCAAGGGCAAGAAAGTCGATTCAAAAGGCGCATTGGACCTCCTTCAGACCCTGATTGGTGGGGGACAGACCTCACAGCAAGCCCCGCCTTCCAGCAGTAATGACATGGTGGGAGGGCTGCTAGGCCAGTTAACAGGGGGAGCACAATCTCAACCAACGGGGGCATCTGGATCAGGTGGCGATATTCTGGGAGCACTTCTGGGGCAACTGACTGGGGGTGAGCAACCAAAACCGTCAGCAACCCCCCAGGCAGGTGGGGACATGCTTAGCACGCTGCTGGGTGGGTTGACCGGAAATCCACCTACCAGCTCTAGCTCGGGAGGCGGACTCGATTTGGGAGACCTGTTGAATGCAGGCATGAGCTATATGCAGGCTAAACAACAGAGAGGTAGTACCGCACAAGCCCTCATACAGGCATTCACGGCGGCAAGCGGGATGGGCAGCTCGGCAGATCGCACTCAATCCACCTCGATGGTAGTCAATTCGTTTCTACAAGCGTTGGCAACCTCCCAAAAACACTGATAAGATAATTCCTACACTTGATAGATAATCCCAAAAGCACTCTCTGAATAGAGGGTGCTTTTTGATATTTTCTATAAATGCTTATGATGATCAGCTGATTTTCTAGGGTTACATGTACTCAAGACTGTAATCCTAGGTACTTATCTTTTAAATAGATTCATGATCGCCATCTTTATTCTTTCTTGACCCATTTTGGCAATTCATTGCCACAAAATTGACCTTGATGGCGATATAGTAGGCAGGTAAATTAATCCTTTTCAGGTTGCACATGATCGATATCCTCTATCTTACCATTGTTTTGGTTCTTTTCCTCGCATGTTGGGGCTTGCTGGTTTTATGCCAGCAGCTGATGGAGGAGTGATATGGATCTCTCATATCTACTCGCTGGGCTCATCTCGGTAGCCCTGTTGATTTATCTCTTGCTGGCACTGCTCAAACCTGAATGGTTCGATTAATAATTCCATTGGATGGGATCTATGCTGCTTAATAGCTATCTTCAAATCGGGATCTATTTCGTAGCCCTGCTCCTACTGGTCAAACCGCTTGGCTTGTACATGGCGCGTGTCTACCAGGGCGAAACCACTTTCCTCGACCGACCCATCCGCCCACTTGAACGTTTGTGTTATCGGCTGCTAGGCGTTAATCCGCAGGACGAGATGGATTGGAAGACTTATGCCATTGCATTGTTGATCTTCAGCGCGATAAGCGTTCTGATTGTCTATCTTCTACAGCGCGTGCAGGGAATATTGCTGCTGAACCCGCAGAAATTTGGAGCAACGACCCCTGACCTGGCTTTCAATACAGCCGTCAGCTTTTCCACCAACACCAACTGGCAAAATTACGGAGGAGAGACCACCCTGAGCTACCTGACCCAGATGGCTGGCTTGACTGTGCAGAACTTCGTCTCAGCCGCAGCAGGGATGGCCGTACTGATAGCCTTCATCCGCGCCCTGGCGCGCAGGCAGACAACCAAACTCGGCAACTTCTGGGTGGACCTCACCCGCGGTACACTCTATATCCTGCTACCGATAGCGATCATCATCGCCTTGCTCCTGGTTAGCCAGGGCGTGGTGCAGACCTTTTCTCCCTATAAACAGGCGACCTTGCTACAGCCCACCAGCTACCAGCAACCCAAGCTGGACGCTACCGGCAACCCGGTGACAGATTCCCAGGGTAATTCCGTAATGGAAACGGTTCAGGTCACAACACAGCTGCTGGCGGTCGGACCAGCCGCATCCCAGATTGCCATCAAGCAGCTTGGTACGAACGGCGGTGGCTTCTTTAATTCCAATTCGGCCCATCCATTCGAGAATCCCACACCATTCTCAAATCTCATTGAGATGCTGTCAATTCTGTTCATCCCTGCCGCCCTGACCTATACCTTTGGAAAAATGGTCGAATCCACCCGTCAAGGGTGGGCCATCCTTGCGGCAATGCTGATTCTCATATGGGTGCCTTTGAGCCTGGCTTTGGTATCTGAGCAAACTGGTAACCCCGCACTCTCTAGCCTGGGAGTGGACCAGACTGCCAGTGCCACCAACCCGGGCGGGAATATGGAAGGCAAGGAGGTTCGTTTTGGCATTGCCAATTCCGTCTTGTGGGCTACGGCAACCACTGCGGCTTCCAATGGCTCGGTCAACAGCATGCATGACTCATACACTCCACTGGGGGGGTTGGTCCCTCTATGGATGATGATGTTGGGCGAGGTTTCCTTTGGAGGGGTTGGATCGGGCTTATATGGAATGCTTGTCTTCGTCATTGTGGCTGTCTTCGTGGCTGGATTGATGGTGGGACGCACTCCCGAGTACCTGGGCAAGAAGATCGAATCTTATGAGATGAAGATGGCCTCCCTATTGATCCTGATCATGCCAATCACGGTCCTGGTGCTCACTGCCATTGGGGTGATGACAACTCCCGGTAAAGCAACGATCTTCAATCCCGGTGCACACGGTTTTAGTGAGGTGCTTTACCTTTTCACCTCCCAGGGGAACAACAACGGCAGCGCATTCGCTGGCATTGGCGCTAATAACCCATTTTATAACCTTACTGGCGGGATCGCCATGATGATTGGACGCTTTTTCCTGGCCGTTCCAACTCTGGCTCTTGCTGGTTCCTTGGCTAAAAAGAAAAAGACGCCGGAGGGCGCTGGGACGCTTCCCACGCATACACCTCTCTTTGTCGTCTGGTTGATCGCGGTTGTCATTCTGGTTGGGGCTTTGAACTTCTTCCCTGCCCTGTCCTTGGGGCCGATCGTGGAGCATTTGATGTTGTGGTAGTGAATACCATAGTTTCTCGCAACTCGTCTTGATGATTAGGTTTATGGATATGACAACTCGACTACGGAAATCTAAATCTTTTACACGCCGGTTGTACCTACGTGCAGTATCCGATGCATTTATAAAGTTCAATCCACGGCACATGTTACGCAACCCGGTCATGTTCGTAGTGGAAGTTGGCAGCCTGTTGACCACCCTGTTATGGATCGAGGCACTAACCGGTCTTGGCGAAGCACCCGCAGCCTTTATCGGCGGAGTGGCTTTATGGCTGTGGTTTACGGTGTTATTCGCCAATTATTCTGAAGCCATAGCTGAAGGCCGCGGCAAAGCCCAGGCAGAAGCCCTGCGTAGGACACGCCGAGAAACTAAAGCCAAGAAACTGCGCCAGCCCGACCGCGATGACAGCTATGACATCGTGCCATCAGCTGCTCTCTGCAAAGATGACCTGTTCCTGGTGGAAGCCGGCGATATTATCCCTGTGGATGGTGAGGTTATCGAGGGAATTGCCTCGGTCGATGAAAGCGCAGTTACCGGTGAAAGTGCCCCAGTCATCCGCGAGTCGGGTGGTGACCGCAGCGCGGTCACTGGAGGCACGCGCTTGCTCTCCGACTGGTTGGTGGTGCGCATCACTGCCAATCCTGGCGAAGGCTTCCTGGATCGCATGATCGGGCTGATCGAAGGAGCCAAGCGCCAGAAGACGCCCAATGAAATCGCTTTGAACATCCTTTTAGCTGCTTTCACGATCATTTTTCTGGTAGTCTGCATGACCCTTTTGCCGTACTCCCTCTATAGTGTGCAAACTGCTGGACAGGGCACGCCGATTACCATCACAGTGCTGGTAGCACTCCTGGTCTGCCTGATCCCGACTACGATTGGTGGGCTGCTCTCAGCTATCGGTATTGCCGGCATGGACCGCATGATCCAGCGCAACGTGATCGCTCTCTCTGGACGGGCAGTGGAAGCTGCGGGGGACGTAGACGTGCTTCTGCTTGACAAGACTGGAACTATCACATTGGGCAACCGTGAGGCAGTCGAGTTCATCCCTGTTGGAAACATCAGACCACAGCAGCTGGCAGAAATAGCCCAACTCTCTTCTCTGGCTGATGAGACGCCGGAGGGGCGTAGTATTGTGGTGCTGGCAAAGGAGAAATTCGGTTTACGTGGGCGGACAGTTGGAGCTGGTCCTGACACCACTTCAGGAGCCCTTTTCATCCCCTTCTCTGCCCAAACCCGCATGAGTGGGGTGGACATGGACGGAGCATCGATACGCAAAGGCGCCCCTGATGCCATGATTGCCCTTATAAAGGAGCAAAGGAAGCCAATCCCGTATGAGCTCGACAATCTGGTAGATGGAATCGCTCGAAATGGGGGCACACCGCTTATTGTGACACGCAACGGAGAAGCTTGGGGTGTGATCCATCTCAAGGATATCGTTAAAGGTGGGATCAAAGAACGCTTCACTCAATTACGCAAGATGGGTATCAAAACCGTCATGATCACCGGTGATAACCCACTTACAGCAGCTGCCATTGCAGCAGAAGCCGGGGTGGACGACTTCTTAGCCCAGGCTACCCCCGAGACCAAATTGAAGCTGATCCGTGAATACCAGGCTGGTGGACGATTGGTGGCTATGACTGGTGATGGAACCAACGATGCCCCGGCTTTGGCACAGGCGGACGTAGCTGTGGCAATGAACACTGGTACCCAGCCAGCGCGTGAAGCAGCCAACATGGTCGACCTGGATAGCAACCCTACTAAGCTGATTGAGATCGTGGAAATCGGTAAGCAATTGCTGATGACACGCGGCTCGTTGACCACCTTCAGCATCTCTAACGACGTATCAAAATACTTCGCTATCATTCCGGCTGCGTTTTCCAGCACCTATCCTCAATTAGAAGCGCTCAATGTCATGCGTTTGGCCACGCCGGAGAGCGCTATACTTTCGGCGGTAATCTTTAATGCTTTGATCATCATCGCCTTAATCCCTCTGGCACTCAAAGGTGTGCCCTATCGGGCTAAAGGGGCAGCACAGTTATTACGTGACAATCTGCTCATCTATGGTTTGGGTGGATTAGTAGCCCCTTTTATCGGAATTAAGCTGATTGATATGCTGTTAGTCTTTTTACACCTGGTATAGCAGGCTTACAAGTGCCTGGGTAAAAGTATTATTTAAATCTACCATCCTGGAGAGGTAAATTATGAATAAAACCCGTTTATCTTTTTCATCCACAATCTTCTTTAACTGTATATTCGCCTTTTTAAGCGTACTTGTTCTGACGATTCCGTTGATGTTAATTGGACGGGATACACTTGGTGAAGCAGTCATTGCCTTGTTGTACCTGGTACCAGTCGGATGGAGTGCTGCCCGGTGGGGGCAAGGAGCGGGCATCTGTGCAGCTGTATCGGCAGCGTTGGCTTTCGACTTCTTTTTTATTCCTCCCTTCTATACGTTTGCTGTGGGCAGGCTTGAGGGTTGGTTGGTGCTGGTGATCTTTCTGGTTGTATCGATTGTGGTGATCGGCCGAATCCAATCCGGCTTAACCAAAGCGCGTACCAGCGAGCGGGAAGCCCTCTTTATGTACGAGATGAGTGCCGCCCTCGCCGGGCTGCGCACCCAGGAGGCTGTTATCCATGCCCTGGCAACGAATATCCAGCTTATGTTCCAAGCTGAGTTGGTGGAAGTGGGCATCCAACCTGGGAATAAATCTGCCCCATTGCTGGTGAAAGTTCCGCCAGCCGTGGAAGCAAGCGGGAGCCCTGACCGTATTCTGCCAATATTGGCTTCGCCAGGGTTATTAGGGGAAATCCGAATATGGCGCGGACACGGCTGGTTGCCTGAAGAAGGCAGTCGACTACTGCACAATTTGACCACACAAGCATCTGTAGCACTAGAAAGGGCGCGGTACGCTGAGACAGAAGCTAGAGTAAATACAACTGCTAAATGAGACTGGAAATGAAGGCTGATATGCGATCACAATTCAGACCGGCAATCGTTTCGATTGCCATATTCACGATATTAACAGGGATTTTATATCCCCTCTTAATAACCGGTATCGCTCAGGTGGTTTTTCCACAGAAGGCAAATGGCAGCCTGATCACACAGAATGGTCAGGTAGTAGGATCTGAATTAATTGGGCAGTCCTTTGACGACCCGCTCTACTTCTGGGGGCGCCTTTCAGCTACTTCACCTTATCCCTACAATGCTTCATCCTCCACAGGCTCTAATATAGGGTCCACGAATCCAGCCTTGATAGAGGAGGTTAAAGCCCGCATAGCTGCATTGAAGGCAGCGGATCCAACGAATAATTCACCCATCCCGGTGGATCTAGTTACTTCGTCTGGAAGTGGTCTTGACCCGGATATCAGTGTTGCAGCCGCTCTGTACCAGGTACCACGTGTTGCGAAAGCACGCGGGCTGAGTGAAGAGATTGTACGGGCTTTAATCGACCGTTTTATCGAGGGAAGGCAGGGCAGCGTTCTTGGAGAACCACGGGTCAATGTCCTCGAGCTTAACCTGGCCCTGGATGGGATAAAATAGAAGGGGAGCATGTTTCAATGAATCCATTGCCTCCTGTTAATCGTCCTGATCCTGATGATTTACTGGCCCGCATCCAGGCTGAAGATAAGCAGCGGGCGCGTGGACATTTAAAGATATTCTTCGGCTATGCCGCCGGGGTAGGCAAGACCTATGCGATGCTCGAAGCTGCTCACCAGCGTAAAGCCGAAGGGGTAGACGTTGTGGTGGGTTATGTCGAGACTCATAATCGGGCGGAGACAGAGAAGATGTTGCAGGATCTGGAGGTAATCCCACGTCAAACAATCACCTACCGTAATATTCAATTGCCAGAAATGGATATTGACACAATATTGTCCCGCAAGCCACAGTTGGTCCTGGTAGATGAGCTGGCGCATACCAATACCCCTGGTTCACGGCATACCAAGCGCTATCAAGACGTGGAAGAACTGCTGGCGGCCGGGATCGACGTGTATACCACACTTAATATCCAGCACCTGGAAAGCTTAAACGATGTGGTAGCCCAAATCACGGGCACAAAGGTACGCGAAACCATTCCGGATCGTGTAATCGATGAGGTCACCGATCTTGAACTGATAGACTTGCCTATCGAGGAACTGTTAAACCGGCTGAAAGAGGGCAAGGTTTATATCCCCGAACAAGCTGAGCGCGCCATTGAAAAATTCTTCCGGCAAGGCAATCTAACCGCTCTGCGCGAGCTGACCATGCGCCGGGCAGCAGAACGGGTGGACGATCAGATGCTAAGTTATATGGAAATACGCGCCATCCCTGGCCCGTGGCCGGCGGGAGAACGCTTGTTGGTGTGTATCAGCCCTGGGGCAGTCAGTGAGCGATTGCTCCGTACTGCCCGCCGGCTGGCAGATGAGCTGAAGGCTGAATGGTATGCCATTTATGTCGAAACCCCTCGACAAGCAGGAATATCCATAATGCAACGAGACCGAGTTAATCGGATGCTGACACTGGCTGAAGATTTAGGCGCTAAAGCAATCTCGCTGCCAGGTCAATCAGTGGCAGAGACGGTGACAAATTATGCACGCAGCCATAATGTTACAAAAATAATCATCGGAAAATCGCGTCGATCGCGTTGGTACGAATTGCTGAGGGGCTCAGTAGCGGATCAGCTGATCCGTCAGAGTGAGCCTATCGATATTTACTTCGTTAATAATGAAGCTCAACCTTCGTTCACCCAACCCGAGCATTTATGGCAACCCCACCGCCCATGGCGCAGATATTTATGGGGAATAGCTCTGGTTGTTGCGGCTACTGGCGTCAGTGCTCTAGTAGCCCCCTTTATATCACCGACGAATCTGGTTGTCGTATATCTCTTATCCGTCGTCCTCGCCGCAATTTTTCTCGGACGCGGACCAGCTATCCTGGCTTCGATCTTGAGTGTGGCATTATTCGATTATTTCTTTGTCCCGCCGCACCTGACCCTGGCTGTATCGGATACTGAATACATATTAACCTTTTTCGGTTTGCTATCAGTGAGCCTGGTGATCAGTTACCTGACTGCCCAGGTACGTGAGCAGGCAGAGGCAGCCCAGCGGCGCGAAGCCCAAACCGCGGCGTTGTATGACCTGGGCCATGATCTGACTGCCACAGTCGGGTTGGAGGCAGTGGCAAAAACGATTATCTCCCATATCAGCCAAACCTTCAGCCGCGAGGTCGCCATTTTTCTGCCTGAAGGCGATCAATTGAGGTTATATACTGCCAGCCCTGGCTTGGTTGTGGCAGAAAACGAGCTGGCTGTAGCTACCTGGACATTTGAGCATGGTCAACTAGCTGGACGGGGGACAGATACATTGCCAGACGCATCAATGCATTACCAACCGCTTAAGACCACACGCGGGGTGATTGGTGTGCTGGGAGTAAAACCGGTAAGTCCAAACACTTATATGAGCCCGGACCAACGACGAACGTTGGATGCTTTCGTCAACCAGGTGGCTCTGGCAATCGAAGGTGCGCGTCTGGCTGAACAAGCGCGCCAGTCCGAGCTATTGGCAGCCACAGAAAAACTTCAGACGGCGTTACTCAATTCAATCTCGCATGATCTACGCACGCCACTGGTTTCGATCACTGGTGCCCTGAGCAGCCTGGAAGAAGCCAGTCCGGCCTTGGATGAAGAAGTTCGGCGCAGCTTGGTCGAAACTGCACGTGAAGAAGCGGAACGCTTGAACCGGCTGGTGGGTAATCTATTGGATATCACCCGCTTGGAAGCTGGAGCCATGCATCTTCATCGCGAGGCATGTGACGTGCAGGAATTGATCGGGTCGTCCTTGGAGCAAATTGGAACGCCTCTCAAGAACCGCCAGGTGAAGGTGGATATATCTACCAAACTACCAATTGTATCCTTGGATTTCGTACTATTCAGCCGGGTGCTGGTCAATGTGATCGATAATGCCCTCAGGTATTCACCTCCGGAAAAGCTTATCGAAATCAAAGCCAGAGAATCCGACCACACCCTGGAAATAACCATAGCTGACCGGGGAGAGGGCATCCCAGTAGAAGATCTTGAGCGTATATTTGATAAATTCTATCGGGTGCAGAGACCCGATAACGTGAGCGGTACCGGGTTAGGTTTATCGATTAGCAAGGGCATCGTCGAGGCACACGGGGGAAGCATTCAAGCGGAAAACCGTCGTGGAGGTGGTGCTGTCTTTACCGTGCGACTGCCGTTAGAAGGGACAGGGATCGATGAATGATATTGGTTTACGGGTATTAGTGGTTGACGATGAACGCGCGATCAGGCGATATCTGCATGCAGCGCTCAATGCTCAGGGGTACACTGTTTACGAGGCAAGCGGTGGTAAAGATGCCCTGAACATGGTGGTAGCTGACCGACCTGACCTGATCATTCTGGACCTGGGCTTACCTGATATCGATGGCGTCGAAGTTACCCGTCAGCTGCGTGAGTGGACGCATATCCCGATCATCGTTCTTTCAGTACGTGAGCTGGAAAGCGATAAAATTGATGCGCTAGACGCAGGGGCAGATGATTACCTTACCAAACCATTCAGCAGCGGGGAGCTGATGGCACGTATGCGGGCTGCACTGAGGCGATCGATGCAAACCGCGGATGAGCCAGTTTTTGAAACGGATAATTTGAAGGTAGATCTCACCCGACGCCTGGTTAGAGTGGGTGGGGAAGAAATATCCCTGACACCTACGGAGTACGATCTGCTGCGCATTTTAGTACAAAATGCGGGAAGAGTCTTGACCCATCGGCAACTGCTCCTCCAGGTATGGGGGAATGCCTATGAAAGCGAGGCGCACCTATTACGCGTGAATATGAGCAACCTTCGCCGAAAGATAGAGCCAGACCCGACCCGCCCACGCTACATCATCACCGAACCAGGGGTAGGGTATCGCTTGAGGACCGAATCATAATCCGCGCATCCAATGCCCGGCAACCGTTGTTCTCCTGGAACACGCGCAAGGGGTTGATATCAAGCTCGCGAATCTCAGGAAAGTCGATCAATAACTGCGAGAGGCGCAATAGGGCTTCGCTCACCGCAGCAATATCAGAAGGCTTATGCCCACGCGCACCTTTGAGGATTGGCGCTCCCCGCAGCTCATCAATCATCTCGTGGGCTTCTTCATAGGTGATCGGGGCGACCCGCAAAGCCACCTCTTCCAAGACCTCCACAAAGATGCCACCCAACCCGATGAGCACCACCGGACCGAAGTTGGGGTCCTGTCGCCCACCGAGGATCAATTCCTGTCCTCCAGTGACCATGGGCTGCACCAGGACACCATCGATTTTCGCATCCGGGTAAAACTGATGGATGCGGCGTAGCATATCCTCAAAAGCTTCCTCTACGGCCGGACCGTTGCGCAGATTAAGCTGCACCCCACCCACATCCGATTTGTGGGAGATCTGCTCGGAGATCACCTTGATCGCCACGGGGTAGCCCATATGCTCCGCAGCCAGACGTGCTTCCTGCATTGTAGCCGCATGCACACCCACAGCAGTGGGTATGCCATAATACTCCAAGACCTGCATTGACTCGGAAAGAAGCAGGTCACGCTGCTCAGACCGGGCGTGGTCAATCAAGTTGCGCACAGCCTCCCGATTTACGTTAAAGGTCGGGGTTTGTTCGGCGCTGCGAATCTCCTGCATGCGGCTATAGTAGCGATAACTCATCTCCAAGGCCCGGATGGTCTCGACCACTGCCGTGAAGATGGGTAAACCGTAGGTTAGCCGCAGGTAATTTACTTCCTGGGCAGCGGTGGACACATAATAAGCCACGGGTTTATCGTAGCGCTTCACAAGCTCCATGACCCGCTCCAACAGCTTGCGGCTCGTCAGGATCTCAGGCTCTGAAGCGGTATGCAAGAACACCACCCCATCCACATTCGGTAGTTGCAGGGTCTGCTCGAGGATCTGAGCGTAAACATCCAAATCAAAGAGGTCACCCAGATCGACCGGGTTGGTCAGCTTGATCACCGAGGCGCGGAAGTGCTTCTCAATCTCTTCTAAGAATGATTGTGGCAGCTGTGCGAGCTCAAAACCTGAGAGCTCACTTGAATCTGCCGCGACCACGGCATGACCCCCCGAACGGGAGATGATTGCCAGGTTTTTCCCGCGCATGGGGGGCAGGCGGAGTGCCTTCAAATTGTTGAGCAAGCTGGTGGCGTCATGCACTCGCATGATATCCGCCTGCTTGAAGGCAGCTTCGGCCACTTTATCATCACTGGACAGGGCGGCAGTGTGTGAGGCGGCAATGACTTTCCCCAGCTTGCCGATATTGGATTTGAACACCAGGATGGGCTTAGTGGAACGGCAAGCGATATCCATCAGGCGGCGCCCATCCCGCAAGCTCTCCAGATATAGGAAGATCACTTTCGTGCCCGGATCATCCAGCATGAATTCCAATATGTCTTCCGCAGTGACGTCCAGCATGTTGCCCACAGAGACGAACTTATTCAGCGCGATCCCTTCGTTTGCCATCAGATTGAGCACAGAAAACCCAATCCCCCCGCTTTGGGAAATCAGGGAGACTTCCCCAATCTCGGACGGCTTTTTCAGGCGTAAAAAGGGGACGCTGAAACCATTATCGACGTTGATCACCCCGACACAGTTCGGACCCAAGAAACGGATATCATACCGGCGTGCCACCTGTACGATCTGTTCCTCTAGGCGAAGACCCTCTTCACCATATTCACGGAAGCCGGCCGTCTCGACGATCACCCAACGCACGCCCTTTTGACCACATTCTTCCAGGATGGTGGGGACCGTGCGGGCTGGCGTGAGAATCACTGCCAGCTCAATGTGATTAGGGATGTCCGATACGGAGCGATAGATGCGGTGGGTCTGGACGAAGCCGCCAGATGGTCCGACGGGGTAGACGATGCCCCCGAAGCCAAACTCGACCAGGTTGCCGACGATGTTGCGCCCCAGATTATCCGGCTTATCCGAGACGCCGATGACGGCCACGCTTTTTGGGTAGAAAAACTCATGCATATCGTCGGACCTCCTGTGCAGTGCGGGTGAAAAACATCACACAAGGATTATAGCCGAGGATGGAAAACCCGAGTATTCATAAGCTGGCTTGGGTTGGCATTTCGCCCACATGGGACTATACTACACAACCATGAACGGACAAAGTATTAAACGTATCCATCACATAACAGCGCTGATCCTCCTCACTGCCATCATCTTTTATCTATTCTTCCAAGTCAACAAGCGCAGTCCGTTCGTTGAAGCCAATCCCTTCGCAGTCGATCCTTACGATGCAGTTGGATCGATCGCCATCCAGGTGGCACTGCTGATCAGCCTATTGACCTATGCGCGCGTGATACGTTGGCGGGATGACCCCTCACAAGACAAGGGTCGATTGGTCCTTCGTGGGAATATCCTGGTCCTGGCATCAATTGCCGTCACCCTATGCACTGACCTGATCGCAGAAATCTTGCAGGCTATGCCCCCTTCCGTATGGGTAAATATGCTGCGCCTCGAATTGAGTGCCATGTTCATGTTGACCTTGATTTGCGGATTGGGAATTTGGGTGGTCTTCGATGGTGTGCAATCCGCATCACCACGGAAAAATCTCACTCCGGCTGATGCCATTGATGATTTGTGGAGCTTGGTGCGCGTGCCGTTAATTAAATGGGGATCAAGCTTCCCGCCCTCGATGATCGAATGGGTAAGTCGATTTAACAGCGACCGTCTCTTCGCCCGGGTGGAGTGGCTTGATCCACGTAAGCGCCCCTGGCGTTTCACCGCTGTGGTGGGGTTGCTGGTGGGGGTTGTGCTCGTTCTGGCACAGCTCCAGGAAGGACCACCACCCAGCCTGGGGATTGGATTATTGGTGACTGGGATCTTCACATCGGTCGAGTTCGTCTCTACTCTGGTGGGGTTTGCCATCTTTGGAGGCTATCTCGGCTTGCGACCCGCTTTAATGCAGAAAAAGCACTCCAATTAGAAAATTTCGCCCCGCCAAGATGGACATAGCGGGGCGATTATATTGTTCAAAAACATACTGCATAGATGTGGTTTTTAGCCTTTCAAGGTTCTCCAGGCTCTATTGCCTCCGGCGCTTCGACCGAATGTACCGCCAGGAGCTGGAGCCCCAGGTCACGCAGCTTGCCGATCAACCCATAAAAGGCGGCCTGGTCGGTCACCAAACCGGTCAGGACCGTCTCATCGGTTCCGCAATGGGTAAGCTCAAAGCCTTCGAACCATTCAGACCAGCTTTCGTCCATTTCCCCTTTGATCCTGATGGTCACAATTTGCATAGCACGCTCTCCGTGACTCTCCTAAGCATCGTAGACACTGTTTTTATTTATCAAATCGGAAACGCCAAATTGCAATCAGGAAGAAAACGATCCCCATGCCTAACAAGATGCCCATCTGAGGCATAACCTGGACGAAGGTGGCATTTTCCGCCATCAGCCGGTAATAACCCTCCACTGCATGGGCATGCGGTGTAAGATTGGATAGTATGGAGATAAAACCTCCTGACCGATAAAGGGGCTGAGCTGACATTGCCATCGCGCCGCCCAAACCCGCCAACACAAATGCCAGGATCAAACCGATGTTATCCGCCTGCTTAACAGTTTTTGCGAGCGCAGCAACCATCATACCCAATGCAGTCGCATTGAACGCCACAATCAGGGTCAAAACAATCAGACCAAGGGGTGATTTACCCAACGGGGTACCGAATAACACCCCGGCAATGGCAAATACCACCACTACTTGCATGCAGGCCAGGAGCATAAAAGCCAGCATTTTGCCCGCCAGGATCGATCCACGCGGTAAGGTTGCTGTCAGTAGCCGGCGAAGGGTACCCGTCTCCCGCTCACCTAATAGAGACTCGCTCGACATGGGGACGATAAAGAATATGAACATCACAGTGAGCCCTGGAAATAGATAAGCAAAGAAGGTTTGGATCGTGCCACCCGTTTCAGCTTTTAACGGACTATCGATAGTAAGATCAATAACGGGGTTGGTACGCATCTGGTTAATACGTGTCATGATCACGCCGAGATTCTGCGCCTGGATAGCACGTGCTTCCTGAGCGCTGGCAGATGCGAGAACACCTGCCTCACCCATAATGCTACGAACACCGTATTGAACTTCTCCCCAGATGGTGAATTCACCTGCCACTTGCTTGATAATCCCTGTGACGAGGTTGGCACTCTCTGGTTCTGCCGGGTCGACAATCACCTGGACTGTGGTGGGGAGATAACTATCTATCTTCTGACTGAAATCAGCCGGTAGAACGATGGCCGCAGCTGCTGCGCCTTTTGCCACTGGTTGCTCAGCAGAGGCAACATCCGTATAAACTTTGACTTTAAACTGATCAATTGCCTGGATTGCTTTTGCCATCTCCAATCCAATATTGCCGGTGTCCAGATTCACCAGACCCACATCCAACAGGATGACATCACTTTGAGAACGGGTCATCACCAGATTGGCACCGCCCATGAAACTACCAATCATCAGCGGCAGTAGAAAGAGGATCACCAGCCAGGCGCGTTCCTTGGAGATAACCTGGATTTCTTTCCAGGCAACGGAGAGTGTGTAATAGATTGAATTCATAATCATGCTCCTCTGTGAACTAGCGTTCAAAATCGAAGCGCCACAGCCCAATCACGAAAAAGAGCAGGCTGAACCCGAACAGCACCCCCAGATCGAGGGCGATATCTGCCGGACCGAGACCACGGATCAACAAGTCATCGAATGCCCGGTTGGCCCAATAATGAGGCACGATCATCGGGATTGGTCCGAGGAAGCGTTCCAGGATAAAAAGGGGGACAAGACTTCCACCCAGAAGACCCAAAGCCCATAAAAGAAGAGTACTCAACCCACTGATCTGATTTTCAGTGCGGGCGATGGCAGCGATGGCAATTCCAAATGCGCTCGAACACAGTGCGAGCACGATGGCAATCAACAAGGCACCGAGTGGAGCTTTTTCAATCGGTAGAGGGGTTAAACCAAGCAAACGCATCCCCAGGCTGCCAAAAGCAAAGATGACGATGATTTGAACCAGCCCCGTAATGAAATTTGGGAGGATTTTGCCGATTATCAGCTCAACTTTACTCAGCGGGGCAGCCACCAGACGACGGAATGTGCCGATCTTTTTTTCGTCAAAAATGGAACGGGCTGTGGTCTGCGCAGTTAAAAATACAAACAGGACTGCGAAACCTGGTACTGCCGATTTACTAAGGTCGAGAGAGGTTTCTTGTTTGGTATCCTGTTTAGGGACAGATTGGACTAAATTGATCAATGGACGGGATTGCGCACGCTCGAATTGGTCGTGCGCTTGGGCCAGGACGCGCTCAAAATCAAAGACCTGGTACTCAGCCGGAGCACCAGCTTGCATCTCACCCATCTGCTGCAGGCTGGCCACGATTTGGCTTTCCAGGGTCATGTCTGCCGCGATACTTTCAATCACAAGCCGGATAGCCTCTACCTTTTGAGGATCAGAATCCGATCCGGTGGTGAAAACCAACGTCACTGGGGAACTCTGTTGGACATTATTAGTGAAATTAATTGGGACGGTTAGAAAACCAACCACCTTATTATCATCCAATAGGCTTTGTGCTTCGGCAGCTGAACAGGATTGAACTGACAGGCTTCCATCCGAGTTAAGCTTGGTTATCAGGGTCTGTACGGCTGCGCCGCCATCCAGATCAACCACTGCCAGAATAGGAAGGTTAACAGTCTCACTCTTACCAATGGCACTCAATGCACCGCTGAATACGAGTATGAAAAGCAGGGGAAGTAAGAAGAGCTGGAATAAAGTGCCACGGTCTTTGAGCAGGATCTGCAAGTCCTTAAACGTAACGCTTATGGTTTTCATCGCTGCTTACTCCCTCAGTTTCTTCCCAGTGAGATGCAGGAAGACACTCTCCAGGTTGGGCTGCATGATCTCCAGCGAGGTGATGACGATATCATGTTGGTTAAGATAACCTAGCACATTCACTACGGCTTCCTGATTTTGCTTGGCCACAATCTTGACCACCAGGTTGGTTGCAGCTGGTTTAACCTCAGCTATAGTTTCTTTTCCCTCAGGTGCGGGGGGAGCAGGTGGTTGAGGTACCAGTGTGGCTTCCTTGACTGCAGGGAGCGCCGCCAGCTGCGCCAGAATAGTCTCATCCATCTGATCGACTCCTACAAAGACTACTCCACCTCCCAACATGGCAACCAGGTTCTTGATCGTATCCATGGCGATGATGCGGCCCTCATCAATGATCGCCGCCCGGTTGCACAAGGTTTCAACTTCCTCCATGTAGTGACTGGTATATACAACGCTCATGCCACGCTCGCGGTTGAGGCGTTGAACGCTCTCAAAAATGTGGTTACGACTCTGCGGGTCGACTCCAACGGTGGGTTCGTCCAGGAACAGCAGGCGTGGTTGGTGAACCAGTCCGGCGGCAATATTCACCCTGCGCTTCATCCCACCAGAATATTTATCGACCACTTGGTCAGCCCGTTCGGAGAGGGCAACGATTCGCAGTACATCTTCGACGCGTTCCTTGAGTTCCCGGCCATGTAGTCCATAGATGCGTCCGAAGAAGTTCAGGTTGGCTCGTGCGCTGAGGGTGGGGTAGAGGGCCAAGTCCTGAGGCACCAGACCATTGATCTTCTTGACCTGGTCGGGCTCCTTGCGGATATCATGCCCGCCAATACGCGCGGTGCCCTCCGTGGGTGGGATGACCCCTGTGAGCATGGAAATGGTTTGGGTCTTCCCTGCTCCATTCGGACCCAATAAGCCAAACACTTCTCCTTCTTCAACGGAAAAGCTGATGCCTTTGACGGCTTCAAAGTCACCATATTTCTTAACAAGATGATCGACTTCCAATATTGCTGTCATATGAATTAATCCTTCCTTTGGTTAATTTCCCGAAGCTAAGAGATATTATTTGAATTGAATGTTGGTGTAAAAAGCATATGCATTTATATTTCGATTAACCAACCCCCTGCGTCGAGGGCAGAAAAGTGCGCATACCCCCGAGGCAATTCTCTTCGCATGACTAATTAGGCTTCCTCTGCCTTGCCAAATACCTTACGCTTATCGAACCACGGCTTGAGGATCAGGTATGCACCCAGGATGATGAGCAAGAGAGCTCCATCCAAAGACGTAAGACCCACCAACTCGGCAATCCCGCCAATCAGGGAAAGAATGCCCAAGATAGTGGTAAAACCGCTCATCTTGATCTTATATAGGTAACGAGCAATGTTCAACCCGAGCATAATGACGCCAATGCCAATGGACCACACACCCTTGGGAATCGTGTTATCTGGCACGAGGGCAAACCCGCCCAACATGATCAGGAACAGTCCCCAAGCAACCGATTCAAGTTGTTTGTTTAGCGCGACTTTTTCGGGATCCTGCCCTGGTTTGGCTTGTTCAACTGCTGCTTTCTGCTCCTCTTTCTTTCCAGCAGTTGCCAGCAAGACGATGCCCACTCCAGCCAGGACAACCGGTGCAACCCAGGGCATATTTCGATCACCGATTTGGAACATCAGCCTATCTGGCGGCAGGGTAAGGTTCAACACTGCAAGCAGCGCTGCTACAACCAAGACAATTGCTCCCCAGATGATTTGTGTTTTATTCATTTTTCTCCTTTTCTTGCTAATCCGATTTAGTATGTTTTATTATGTTTTATTATGTTTTGTTTGTCTCGATAACCTGCTTGCTTTGCATTCCCTTTTTTGCCCTTATCCACTCCACGACCATATAGACCAGGAAAGCCACAAGCCCTGCCAACGCAGCCCAACCAAGAATATCACCCAGGGAGGTATAGAGCGTTCCTTCACCTGAGCCTAAGCTAACATCACCGATCAGAACCAATTCAGAGCCATCCTTGCTGACATCCAGCGAAACCAGCTGCCCATATGGAGAGATTATTGCGGCGACACTGGTTGCTCCAGTTACGACAACCGCGGTTTGATTTTCGACGGCGCGCAATGTCATATTTTGCCAGAGTTGCTCACCGAAGCCAGGGAATTCCTTGTAGGGTGCGGCAATCAACTGAGCACCATTTTGGGTTAATTTGCGGGCGACATCGGTATAGTTTCCATCAGCACAGATCAGGGAAGCCATACGCCCAAAGCTTGTCTCAAAAACCGTGAATGTACCGCCTTTCACATCATAGAATTCACCAGGCGGGATATGGGTCTTATTGTACACTTCAGAAAACGTGCCTTGTGGGCTTAGCAATACTACCTGATTACGCCTCGGTTCCTCTTCGTTTATCACCGAATATCCAATAAAGATGTAAGCCCCGGTTTCTTTGGCGATGGAACGGAATTCATTCGTGAACTCTGCTTGCGGGTCAAAATTGAACATCATCTCTGAAGTAAAGAGCACCTGCGCTCCTTGAGCGGTAGCTTCATGAGCTTGCTGTGCAAAGGTTTCAAACCGCACCTGGGAGGTATTAATTTTGTCACGGTGAGCCGGGATAGGATAATTCGCTCGCAGTGTAGCCACACGAATCGTCGGTGCATCCTTCGGTGCGCCATTCAAGATAACCAGGCTAACTCCAATCCATGCAGCCAGAAGGATGCCAGCTGCAACCAACCAATTTCGGGCACGATGCACATCAAGGATCACATTGGTTAGGTGCTTCCGCCAATGATCATATCCGGCGATTACCCCCTGCGCCAGTACATAATTAACCAGCATGATGACGATATTCAATAAATAAATACTGAAAATCGATACGGGCTGGATCAACCATGCTTGGGTAGCCTGCGAATAACCAATGAAGGCGCTGGTTGCGATAACCGGTATAAAAGTGGCTCGGATCATCTCAAATCCCACCCAGACAACTACGCCCTCCAAAACCAGCCAGCGGTAACCCGTCCGTTCGATAAAAGCGCGCTCGCGATAGACGAAATAAGCCAGTATCCCGATCAGCACACCTAGATAGGTGAAAAATGGACCAAACTCCTTGCCAAACAGCCTAGCCAGGTATGGGCCTAACCACACTAGCAAATATATAGCCGGTGCCAGGCTCGAATGCTTTACAGGAAAGAGCCGATATTGGGCAAAGATTCCCGGAATAAAAGCGAACCAGGCTAACCACCATAATCCATATGGTGGGAACGCCAGCAAAAGCATCACACCGCTCAAGGCGGATAACAGGAGGCCGAAAACAAAACGTGTGCGCGAATTCATATTCAACTTCTTTTATTATTTCAGACGCACACTAACTATACATTAATAAACCCCCTCTACGCATCTACCAAATGGTAGATTAGGGGGTTTAAAAAACAGAACGAGACCTGGCTCGTCCTACACCAAGCCCAATTCCTTAGCCCTCACCGCGGCTTCTGTACGGTTACCCACCCCCAGCTTACCGCACAGATTATGGATGTGGGTTTTCGCTGTCCCGGGGCTGACGAACAATTTCCTGGCTATCTCGCGATTAGTTAACCCGGCTGTTACCAGCCTTAGCACCTCAAGCTCACGCTCACTTAATTTCTCAACCAACATAGATTGTCCTGTGGTTGTATGCTTAGATTTTGTACCCAGAGCAACAAGAATACGACCAATGTACTCAGGTGTGACTCCACGTTGAGCTGCATCCCGGAGGAGTGGAATCAGGCCCATGCCCGCATCGATAAATGTGTGTATATATCCTTCAGGTTGTGCCAACTGTATAGCATCAGCCAGGAATTCGTGTGCGGATCTAGGCGTCTTCGCCGACAAGGCTTGTAGGACACGCACTGCAATCAAACCATAACCCCAACCAGCACGGGAAGCGGTCTGATAGCACACATCCAGCTGTTTGGAGGCAATCTCATTTTCCCCTTGAGCGATGAGCAATCGTGGTCGGATGAGACTTAAAAAACGATAGAATGGATGGGGATCCACGTTCTCTGCAATTTGCTTAAGCCAATAGGCAGCTGATTTTAGATCACCCATCGCCATTGCAACTTCAGCATGACAGGCTGCACAACGAGCCTGGGTTTGCTGTGAGAAATCACGCGCCAAGGAGCAGACTTGATCCGCTATACTTAAAGCAGCACTCCAGTCCTGTCGAGCAAGCAGTATCTGAACCTCTACGAGTAAATTAGCGATCTGAAATTCCACATTCCCCATGCGACGACTCAAGTCTAACCCTTGTCGCACATAGGACTCGGCAGTCTCCAACTCATCCCATTCAAAGTGGAGCGACCCCAGGTCAGAATAAGCCAGTGCGACGATCGGAACCTGTGGACCTCTCTGGATGATCGACGGGTATCTCTGAGCTGATTCACGCAATGCCCCACGCGAAGCTAATGTCCGGGCGAGAAAAAGTTCGGCTGTTAATTGTGCATACAGGTTGCCTGATCGAGCAGCGTTTTCCAGCGCCTGAATCAATGTCGGTTCAGCCTCTTTCAGATTTCCCTCGTGCCAGTAGACCAAACCCAGGTTCATTAAAATATTACCGCGTTGTGCAAGATCTGTCTCCGGAATAAGAGATAATGCCAGTCGAGATGTCTCGATCACGTGGGGATTATCTCCAACCGATCTCGCCAGGTACGCTTGGGCTGTTGCCACCTGACCAAGTAAAATTGATCCGGGTGGGGCAAGGTTTTCCGCTTGCTCCAAAACCGGTCCAGCCAGGTCGTATTTACCAACCAGGAGCAAAGCCCAGGCATAAACCATACATAAACCAGGTTGTGAGAAGGTGATCCCTTTGGGTATCTTTTCCAACCAACCAATCAGGGTGACTATCTCACCCTGCTTGAACATCCTATCGTTCACCTGACCTATGAGCTGGGCTGCTTTGACCCAATCGGAGGCTGCCAGTGAATGTCCGATAGCCTCAGCAAGATATCCTTCAGTTTCAAACCACTGGCTGGCGCGCTGGTGAAGTATGGTTTCATCCGCTGGCGTTCCAACGAGGTGTTGCTTGTGCTGAAGCAGCTCTGAAAACAGGTGATGATACCGGTACCATGTCCGCGATTTATCCAACGGTACAATGAACATGTTCGCCAGCTCCAACCTCTCAAGCAATTCACGACTTCCCATCCTCTCTACAACAGCATCACATAATGGTCCAGAGAAACGGTCCAGGATTGAGGTTTTCAATAAAAAGTTCTGCACTTCAATGGGGTGGCGGGTGAACACCTCTTCAATCAAGTAATCTAAAATATAGCGGTTGCTGCAAGTAAATGCCTGTATGAAGTTATCCTTATCTCTTGATCCATGTAATGAAAGTGCAGTCAGCTGTAAACCCGCGATCCAACCTTCGGTCCGGCGTTCCAAAGCGATAATATCCTCAACTGACAGGTCCAGCTGCATCACCTGACTCATGAATTTAGATATTTCTACCACAGTAAATCGCAGGTCATCTTGCCGGATTTCAAGAATCTGGTTCCTGGCGCGCAGACGGGAGATTGGTATCAATGGGTCTTCCCGGGTGATTAAAACCAGGTGTATACGGGATGGAAGATGCTCCAACAGAAATGAAATTTGTTGATGGATCGCAAGATTGATAATGGCATGATAATCATCCAGAACCAGGATCAGTAAATCTGGTAGCGTAGCCAGTTCATTGAGCAATACAGTCAGGATGACTTCGGCTGGCGGACGTTGCGGAGATTGGACCAGAGGCTGAAGGGATTCACCAAAGCTTGGCTGGATGGATTGGATCACGGCGATGAAGTAAGCCATAAAACGAGATGGATCATTATCCGACTCGTCCAGGGATAACCATGCGGTAGGTATACTCAGCCCATGCAGCCATTCAGACACCATGGTGGTCTTGCCATATCCAGCTGGGGCAGAAACTAGGGTCAGCTTGCGTAGGAATTCACTCCCCTGCGCTAAACCCTCATTGGTTTGTTCCAGTAAACGCGGCCGGGCGACCGCCATACTGCGTTTGGATGGGATGCCGATCTTGGTATGCAATAGGATTTCGGTCATCTAAGTTGCCTGGGTCAGCTATGAGCTCAATTGTCGGTGATAATCAGCGGCCTGCGCAATTGCTATTTAATTGGTTGTTATGCCTGGCTAGTTCAAACTATGTAAAGTATAGCATAATTCAATCAAGCTGAAATTTCGTTACTGGTTGGTTTTTTGGTTTTGCTTAAAATACACTTATATCATGCCTTCATAATCAGCTATGCATTGCGCTTATAATATCATGACCATAAGGCAAATGTCTAAGGAGGAAATATGAAAAATCGATGGATGCCCACAGTTTTGATATTATTAGCAGTGATCATCTTCATGACTGCGTGCTCATCAGGAGCATCAAATACCACGCCGGCTACGACATCTAGCCTTGATGGAGCCGCACTGGTCCAGGAGCGGTGTTCAGTTTGCCATCCTCTATCACGCGTGGAAGCATCAAGGCATACTGCCGTCGATTGGCAACTCATCGTGGACATGATGGTCAGCCGGGGCGCACAGCTTACCCCAGAAGAGAAAAGTATAGTGGTTAATTATCTGTCGACCAACTTTGGACAATAAACAGATTGAATTCACTTTAGATAACAATCTGCTCCCCAAGTGTAACCTGGGGAGCTCTATTTTTAACCAGCAGCCTCTTTTTTTAATGCCCTTCTAACTTCTTTCAGGCGCTCCCCATGGAGTGGGTATAAATATAATGCCAGGATCGCTAATAGGAACCCAATGATAGGTGGAATGGTTAGGAAGATACGAAAGCCCAGATCGACGCTCGCGGGTTGGACCTCCAGCAAGGTGTTGTAACCAAAACGAGGTAAGAGAATCCCGAAGACTCCGGAAACCAACATACCGCTCAGGGTAATGACGAAACCGCTCATCCCGAAGTACATCCCGGCACGCTGCTGACCCACTTTGTCTTCATCCTCATCGACCACCTCAGCAATGATCACATCCCCGATCAGGATCAGCCCTGATAGCCCAATACCAATCAGGATGGCCGCAAGTATCGTGGTCACCAGCGAGGTGCTAAACCCTAATGGGATAACTGCCAGAATCATGATCAAATTGGCAATGATGAGGGTGGTGCGCGAGTCAGTACGGTTGGCAATGATCTGACGCCAGGGATACAGCATGGCAGCCGCGACTAAAAATGCCACCCCAAAGATGATCGTCGTGAGACCTTCGTCCACCTTCAGACAGTACTTCATATAAAACATCATCCCGGCCTGCAAGACACCTGTTCCAAAGAAACGCATTGCTTGGGCAGTAGCCGCAGTAACGAAACTGCGATTGATAAAAGTAGCTTTTAGCGCGGGGATGAAAGGCACATAGGTTTGGTTCTGCGAGCTTTTCTTTTCGAACATCGCCGGAATGCCTAAATAGAGGGCGATCACAGCAATAACTGAGAGCAGGATAGCCATCCAAGACCAACCCAACCACTCTGAAAGGATAGGGGGCAGGGCTACACCGATGACCAAACCCCCCGTTTGAAAGATGTTCATCTTGGCGGCCACGTCAGTTCGCTCACGGTAGGAGGCAAACATTTCAGGTAGGAGTGAATAATATCCGGTCGCCAGGGCAGTGTAGAGGCCTTCCCAAAGCACGATCACAATCCCAAAGAAAATAAGCAAGGCAGTCGGGTTGATACGCCCATCAAAAGGTGAGAGGAATAACAACGCGAAGGTGAGCACATACGGCACACCCGTAAAAAGGATATAAGGGATTCGCCGTCCCCAATGTGAATGAGTACGGTCAGAAAGGAAACCGAGAATTGGGTTGTTGAGGGCATTATAGATGGTGTAGAACACCCAAAATGTGGCGAACCACGGTGCAGGGAGGTTTTTAACATCCACGATGTAAAACATAATGATGCCCGACACGGCCTCGACGGGAATCGAGACCCCCAGGCTTGAAAGGGTGTAAAGCGTGCGAGTTTTACGGCTGGTTGTCATTTCGGGCTGGACGGCAGTTTCCATTTTCACCTCTACGAGAAGATAACAGCAGTTACACCTTTATGGCAATAAATGCAGCTCACGGGCGCGAGCCACGCTTTGTGTACGGTTTTGGACGTCCAATTTCCCAAATATATTGTTGATGTGTTTCTTAACCGTCCCGGTGGCTAGCACAAGCTTATCTGCAATTTGCCGGTTGGACATTCCGTCTGCCACGAGATTTAAGATCTCCAACTCGCGCGGGCTGAGTGGCTCGATGAGCGGTTGCTGGAGAGGAGTTGCTGGTTGAGCCTGGATATGGGGGAAAGCTGCCAGCAGTTTAACCACATAGGCTGCCATTTCACCCATTCCTCTGGAATTACTTACCAACTCTAGCAGTTCTTCCATTTTTTCACTTTCATCGACGAAAAGCCTGATGTAACCCTCCGGCTCAGCCAACGCCAAAGCTTTGGTCAGCGTTTCCATTGCCAGCCTCATTTCTCCACCAGCATAATCGGTAAGCGCCTGGAATATCAGAATTTCGATTACGCGGCCTTGCCTGCCAGCTGACGAAGCGAAGGAATGTAGCTGATCCAATAACCGCCTGGCATCGACCAGACGACCTCTGGCAATATATAAGCGAGCTAATGTGATCAGGCTGTATTCGTCGAGGAAGTGCAAGCTATTCAAGATAACATTATTATCAATATCAAGACCCGAATCTTTTACCCATTGCTCAGCGGATTGCATGTCGCCTAAATTGATCCACAGGCGTACCTGGAGGGGCTTAATGGGGGTGATACCGCGAGTAGTTTCAGTGTTCCGGGCAATCTGTTCAGCTTTTTGTAGGTAAGAGACAGCGTTTTCCAGATTGCCAAGACTCTGTTCCAGCTTTGATTTGGCAACATAACCCTCGCGTAGAAAGACAAAGTCACCGATAGACTCTGCGAGATGTAAACCTTCCTGTATATTTTGAGAGGCTTTATCCAATTCATTCCATTCACGCTGGACATCCCCCATACGAATTAACTCAATGCCAAGCAAGTGGGATTTTGGACGACCCTGCATCAATTGGGCTGCCTGTGTAAATAGCTCCATCGCCTGGTGAAGCTTTCCTTGAAGGATCATTGCCTGTCCCAGGTAATTGACCGCACTCAGGTTGATCGATGATTCCTGTGTAAGCAGGGTTAATTGTAGCGACTCTCGTAAGGTCTGCTGTGCGAGGAGTGTATCCCCGTTCAATAACTGGATATGACCCATGAAAAATAAAGTTGTGGTCAGATTATCATAATCATTGGCTGGAATCTGCTTTAAAGCAAGCTCGCAATAATTTTTTGCCTTTTCCAGGTCTCGGAACCGCTCAATACTGGCGTGTTGTACATTAAGGATGATGGATATACGATCTTCAAAAGATAATCCAGCCAAACTCGGGGGAGGTTTGGTTTTCAAACTGGTTAGACGGCTATGAAAGATTGTTTTTTCTCCCAAGGCTTTATATTCATCAAATGCCTCTTCGAAATACCTTATAAGAATGTCAGCCTCATCTAAATAACCACCAAAGGATAACGTCCATATATAATAGAGACAAAGCCTGGGACGAGAATAGAGTACCTCCTTCGGAAGCGACTTCACCCAGCGCATCATGAGGGAAATTCTCTCTCGCCCAACCACATCGCCTGAAACCTTTTCGATCAGATTGCCCGCCAGATCAAAGTCTTCGGTTGTCAGCGCATATTGCACCGCATCTTCTACCATACCCTGCTGCTCACACCACTGGGCAGCCCGTCGATGGAGATCGGTCCACCGGTGCGGGTCGTTTTGGCGCAGACGGCTCTGTAATAAATCAGCAAACAGGCGATGGTAACGATACCACCGTCGATCATCGTCAAGCACGGTCAGGAAAAGGTTAGACCGTTCAAGCATTTCTAGCATGTACTGTCCATCCCTGCGATCCAAAACTGCATCACAAAGGGAACCGGTCAGTTGGTCAAGAACCGAAGTACCCAATAGGAATTCCCGCACCTTATCCGATTGGCGATTAAGCACTTCTTCCACGAGATAATCGGCGATATAGTGATGCGTTCCAGCAAATTCAGAGATAAAACCTGCCATGCTCTCAGTGTTACGGCCTTGTATCGAGAGAGCGACCAATTGTAATGCGGCAATCCATCCCTCTGAACGGGTTTCTAATGCTGTGATAGCTTCAGTAGACAGTTCAATCCCCATCACTTGGGTAAAAAACGCGGTGGCTTCGGGGATGGTAAATCGTAAGTGCTCAGATCGGATCTCCTGCAATCCTCTGGTACGCAGTCGAGATAACGGCAGAGGTGGATCAGCGCGAGTCATAATGACCAGGTGCATTTGTGATGGCAAATGTTCGATTAAGAAAGCGATTGCTCCATGAATTGCTGGGTCAATAATTACATGATAGTCATCCAGTATGAAGATAAATTGCTGATCAAACTCACTGATATCATTGATTAGGATTGTAAGGACTTCATTGATCGGTGGAGTTTGCGGAGATTGGACCAAGGGGAGTGTATTGATAGCCAATACAGGATCGAGAGTGGTGAGCGCAAGGGCAAAGTAACTCATGAAGCGCGCGAAGTCGTTATCGTTGGCATCCAGAGATAACCAGGCAAGGGGAAAATCACGCCCGACGCCAGTTCGCCATTCGCTCATCAAGGTCGTCTTACCATATCCTGCTGGGGCAGATATCAGCGTTAGTGGTCCCATCACGCCCTGTTGAAGTTTCTCGATCAAACGCGGACGGGAAACAAGGCTGGAACGGGCTGGAGGAAAGTGTAACTTGGTAGTGAGTATCGGAGTAGACACTTCACATTCCTGATCAAGGTTGTAAAGGAAAAACAGCGGATAATAAACGTATTATATAGCAGGATTCATAATCACCTAAAGGGCTTTACCATATTAAAAAATGAGCTCCCACACCTAGCAGCTCATTCTACTCGCAATTAACACCCAATCATCATCCGAGCTTTTGGCTTTCGTCAGAGTAAGTTAATGACGACCCGAGTGACCGATAGCCTGATCAGTGATGAGCTTATATCTTATTTACTGAGATCAATTTGATATTCATATCACGCAACCTGGCCAAAATACCGTATAACGCTGATTGGTCGACCACGGGTCCGGATAGCAGCGTCACCCCGTTCTCCAGGTGAGTGATACTCATCCCATCGAACCATTCCTCCCAGCACTTTTGTAAATGACCTTCCAGGTGGATTTCATAGCAATCAGCGACTTCTGATTTTTCGATGAGATTCATGGATAAATGTCCTCAGCAGGGCTGGTTTATTACAAAAGAATTGGTCTGGAGTTCATAAGTCAACGATGATAAACTCAGGCGCTGTAGCGCGCACTGGTCGAGGCTTTCTCTTCAGACTGAAGGAAGTCACCAAACAGGTTACATGGGCATCAACATATTTACATCCCAGGGCAAGCATGGTTGAGATTCGATTGTGCCCATCGCGTACAAAGTAGGTGTCTTTCACCTGGATCAGTTCTACGGGTGGCAGCCCAGCTCCCAGCCAAACCTGCATCGCTGTCCGCACCCAGCGATCCTTGCCGTTATTTTTTAGTGGTCGGAAGGCATCATCATAATCACTAGTACGCCCTTCGCTGCCCTTGATCTTATTGATCTCTACAGTCTGATGTCCCAGATCGTAGCAATTTACCACGTCGTATACTTCTGGAAATGCCATCAGTCGGTATGATTTCCCGGTCAGCTTCGCCCACAATTCGTGGATGTGCGCAGATGTACGGGCAGAGTGATACAGATCGAGCGCTTTTCGGAAAGCGTACTCTGAACGCGTAGCCATCATGGATGCTTCAAGCGGATATCCAGTTAAGAATTCGGTTCTCACAAAATCAGACATTTTCGACTCTCCTTCGATTTACATTGTTAGTGTAGCTGTAAACCATGGAGGTTGTCATGCATCTTTAGATGTATTTTACCTATATCTACAGGTGTATCTAGGATTAAATGCAAATCCACCCGTCATAAATATCCGATTGAGCTGGTGGCAAACAAAATATGTAATTAGCTATTTCTAGACGAGATCACATTATAAGGATTATTATCTAATGTTGTTCCTATGGTGATGCCGTTCTACTCCCCCAAAGATTGTCAAGCAAACTCCAATATGGCTGACTCATCAGGAAGCTCGGGGTGATCCAATAATCTTGCATACCAACTTGATCCGCAGATTGGAGCATGATCAGGAGATCCCCTGGCTGAATGGCGGTCATCTGATCCTTGGGTACATCCGAGCTGTAAAGCTTGTCCCACAATCCAAGCATCAGGATAACTTTACCAGTGTCTAATTTTAAGAGAAAATTGGTGACCTTAGCAATGGAATTGGGGGGTTGACCACCCAATTCGTGGTTTCCCCAGACAACAAGTCGATCGGCATACTCTAAAAATGTGGCGAAATCAGCCCCGTTTTCCACCACGACATTGCTGTTTTCGTCTAAAGCTACCCTGACCTCAAGAAAGAGCTGCTTATTATACTGATGTACGATATCAGCAGCTTTTGTTAAAAATCTACCAATCTCATACACCCGCCATGCACCTATGGTAGGATTATTGATATCAATTTCACCATCAGGTGTGCGAGGCCAATCCTGTTGACCTGTGTACGTCATGTAGGCAGATTTATCAACTTCTCCATACCCATCGGTGTAATAAAATAATTCAGAGACCATGATCGAATTCACTGGATAGATTGCGGATATTGATTCGATCATACTCAATGCATCCTGACCGAACTGCCCATCCACCAAATCCATGGTGCTCACCAGGTTCTTGCTTGCCGTACCTGAAGCGGATAAGGCTGCCTCAGCTGGATGGTTTTGGATATATAAAGGCGCAAGCATGTCCACCGCTGCACTGACATGCGCCCATTTACCAAAACGCTGGCTGTCCTCAGCCAGAAAATCAATTCCGGTATCCTTGACGTCACTAGACCAGCTATCGTGATGCTCCCTCCAAGGGAAGTATGTCCAATCCACCCTGCCGGCGCTCAAAACCACCATATTAATCCCGCCTCGCTGCATCTGGCTTTCCAACGCGTCAACTTCCTCCCGGCTTTTGCTCATATCCAGGTAATCGACCCGCATGGCGTGAACCCCGGTAACTTGAGTAAACTGCGTGTTTGGGGTAAGGTTAGGTCGTTTGAATATCCCATATGCCACCCACCCCAGGATCGCGAAAAACAATGCCGCAGCAAGGATGATTATGGACCGCTTTCTCATTCCATATCCGTTTTCGGTGCTTAGTGACCTCCCCAAAAATCTGCCAATGTCTGCCAATTGGCATCATTCATCAATAAGCTGGGAGTAATCCATATGTTATCTATTCCTCCTGCCAGAACGGATTGCATGGCAGTTCTGAAGCTTTCGGGGGAAACAGCTTGCCCATTATCGTCCCATAATCCGATAGACAGGATCAACTTATCCTTGTGGAACTGGGTCAGAAAGTGCGCCACGTCTTGTAGATATTCCGGTGGATAATTGTCCACCCCATAATATCCCCACACGACCAGACGGTCCATGTGTTCCAGGACCAGGTTGTAGTTTGTACCATGCTCATTCGTCAAGTAGCTCAGGTTTTCCAGGCTAAGCTCGACATCCATAAAAAGCTTTTTACCATGCGCGTGGGCGAGGGCAACAGCCTTGTCCAGGAAAGTATCCAGCTCGTGCGAGCGCCAATTCCCAATCGAAGGGTCAAAGGTGTTGATGGTTCCATTTGAATATCGAGGCCAGTCAGAATTCCCCGAGTAAGCCATATACGCAGCTTTGTCATCAGGACCATATCCATCACGGTGATAGTAGAGTTCGGTGATCGAGATCGAATCAACCGGATAATTAGCGGCAATATAATCGATCATATCCAGCAGCTGCTGACCAAAGGCACCATGAACCAGCTCGGTTGTACTAACCAGATTTGCGCTGGGGACACCATCGACTGAAACAGCAGCCTTCTCAGGGTGAGCAAGTATGTAATTCGGGGCAAATACATCCACGACTGCATTTACATGTGCCCAATTGACGAATCGTGTGCTGTCATCCAAAAGGAAATCTAATCCAGTGTCTTTAACATCATTTGACCAGACATTTTCATGGCCTGCCCACTTGAAATAAGTCCATTCTGCACGACCGGCACCCAATGCCACCATATTGACACCCACTGACTTCATACGCTGTTCTAAGATTTCGACCAGGGCACGACTATTTGCCATGTCAGGGAAGTCAAGGCGCATGGCATGAATGGGAGTAGATTGTTGGACTATGGGCATAAATTCTAAAAAGTTATTCAAGACTACCTGCATTGTAGGAGATGTGGCGGACAGGCTGGTGTCTCCCGGGTTGCCTCCCGGCTCCCAGATACTGCTGCCGGTGGCTCCTTGGAAGCTTGCCATAGCATTGATCGGGGCTAAAATGGATTGAAGGGTAAGAACGATGCAGACTAACAATAAACACAACCAGCGACCACACCAAGTAAACTTTATCTTAATCAACCTTTATTGTCCTTTTTTGTGTCTCCCGACATCGACCGCCGGGAGATTACACCAGTACGCTCGAATTTATTCCATGGGGCTTCGGCGCCTCTAAGCTCGAGGATTATCGCCCATACAGTGACTAGATTCATCATGACAGAGTAAGGTGCCCATAATGGAAGTACGTACAGGTACCTCAGATCTTTCCACGCCTTATCCAAGGCAATGGAAAAGATTGTTACGAACAACACTCCAAATAGACCAAGCCACAAGATAATCGCCACTAAATTAGGTGCGATCGGATTATAACCAGTGACTGCCAACAAGATTAGAAGCGAAAGGATAAGCAACTGCAATATGGGAATAATAACCATATTGAAAAAGTTGATGGGCAAGTATAAACCTAAAGAGCCATATTTTAGATTAAAAAACATATCCCGGTGGAGTTGGACGGTCTGCAACAATCCACGTGCCCAGCGCACGCGTTGCTTCCACAAGCTTTTAATAGTCGATGGAACTTCCGCTAAGACGACTGCATGCGGAGCAAACTTGACCTGATAACCCGCCCGATGAACACGCCAGGTCAATTCCAAGTCTTCACCAATAAACCCTATGCGAAAGGGAGGCTGACCTTTACCCTCCCATAGCTGTTCAAGTTCCCGATGAAACGAAGCTCCACCGGCTGGATCCGTTTTTTCCAACACAGAGCGGCGGAAGGCACCATTATTTCCCGAAACGATGGGCAGGCAGTTGATCTGTGCCAATGCACGGCGCACAAAGCCTGTTCCCACATGGGTTTGCAGGCACATCAGCTGGGTAAGTGGTCGATCCAGGTTGACCGGCGCATCATTCCCACACACTGCCCCTACTTTTTCAGAGGTGAATAATGCCAGCATTTCCTCGATTGTAGTGGGTGTAAAAATACCATCAGCGTCCACGAATAACAGAATCTCTCCCTTTGAATACCGGTAACCAAGGTTCAGTGCCGAGGCCTTGCCTCCATTGGGCTTGGTGAGGGCTAGCACTTTTGGGGGGTCATGGAATTGTTTCATCACTTTATATGTGCCGTCTTTAGAGCCATCGTCCACCAAAATAACCTCGATATTTTGGTAATTGGATGCCAAGATGGATTCGGCGCAGTTACCAATGACCTTTTCCTCGTTATAGGCTGGCACAATGATCGAGACCAATGGCTTAGGAGTCTTAAACACAGGTGCTCGGCGGCCTTGAAAAGTGGCAATCAATGCCAGCGGAAAATAGAGCAGTGTGAATGAGCCCATGATGAGGATGAGCAAGCCCAGGATATTAAATATGGTGATTACAACGTTCATGATTTTTCGAAATAACCATCCAACGCGGCTTCGAAAACCTCTGGAGCATAACAGATGTTGGCACCAAAGCGGGCGTTGATCTCCAATACCACCGGTCTGCCATCGGTCCTGCGACGGATATCAATATCCAAGGGTCCAACTAACCCGACAGCATGCGCAGCCGCCTTCGCTAACTCCGCTACATCTTCATCCTGCACACGACGGACACTTTTCGCATTTCCCACCCTGCCTTCTTTCAGCTCAGTCTTTTCCAATACGACAACCGTGCTTTGCCCTTCTGGGCTGGCATACAAATTGGGGGCATAATCCGTACCATCGGCGAACTCCTGCAAGATGTAATTATCACCTAATATCGTGATGGACGACCAATTATCCTCTTCATGCAGTAAGACCTCGCGCCCACCTCGCCCGATACGAGGTTTGCTAATGCAAGGCCAGCCAATTTTACTCGCCAGTTCATCCTGGGAATATAGCTGGGATGGCAGGCTAAAGCGCGGCACACTCACATTGGCAGCTGACAGAGCCAGGCTCGTCAGGTATTTGTCATTCGCAGTTTCCACTGCTTTGGCGCTTGAGATGAGCACCGGAAAGTCAGCATGCCATTGCCAGCTCTTGCTGAATACGGGAAGCTCTTCGCTGACAGTAGGAATGATCAAATCCACCCCTTCCTGGTTAGCAATTAAATGCACAGCGGGTAATAACTGGGGGTCATCTGCTGGGGGGACTTGATGAAAGTGGATGCCATCCATCTCGACTAATTTCATATCTGTGCCAACCACATACAACCCGCGTTCCAACAAAAGGGTTGTCACGCCCCGTCCTGCTGGTCCGCCAACGCCAGTTACCAGGATTTTACTCAATTTCATAACCCCTAAAGTAATGAGACCATGCGCACGACCTCAAATCCTTCTGCATACTCCACTTTAGCCTGCCCCCCCCGAAAGGATAGTTTACTGCGGATCAGGTCTGGCTTCACATAGGTCTTTTTACGCTGGTCGCGATGTTCGCGGATGGCCTGAATCTTTACATCCACATATTTCCCAACATCCACAAAATAGGTGGGGTGAAAATCCTGGGTGACGGATGGACTTTCATAACACAGGATGGTGGTCCGGGTATTGCGCGCCGCCCGCAAGGTTGACTCAAACACAAGCTGGTGATCCTGGTGGATATCATGGTTGGAATGAGTGAAGATAATATTGGGATTGGTCCGTTCAATCGTTGCCTCGATGGCATTGGTAACATCCACTGCATCGGTCATAAGGCGGGTATCCGTACAATCCAGCACCTCGATATCATCCACCCCAAGGAACTCAGCTCCACTCCTGGCTTCATCCTGCCTGATAACACCATTTCCACCGCTTTCCCCCTGTGTTAGCACAAGGGCGGTAATATGGTAACCAGCATCGCGCATTTTCGCTAAGGTCCCACCTGCGGCGATTTCAATATCGTCTGGATGTGCGCCAATTGCCAGGATGCGCGCTGGGGTTGGATGGCGCTCGATCACGATCTTCTGTGAAAACAGGATCAAGATCAACACACTTTGTGCGACAATTCCAGAGATTTCAGCGATGACATCAAATTCAGTTGAGATCAAATTTTCCGGGCGACCGAAAAACTCAAACACCAATCTGGCAAGGTTAATCATCCCAAATAACACGCTCACACTGATGATCGCGTAGAATATTCCCACAACCCGCTGGGTAGACCTGCGCAATTCATTTCTACGAAGGTAAGTGTATATCCCCACCCCCAAAAAACTCAGGGTGGCTATACCGTGCTCAATGATCGATACGTATGACTCTTGCATAGACGAGACGATACCAGTAATCTTAATCGAATATAACAAAATGAGGTAATTCCGATTAGGTTACAATTTTACACGATATCCGGGTGATTCTATACCAATAAGGAAGTCCTGATAAATATGCAAGGTGGTCTGCAGAATTTACTAACGAGGTGGGAATGGCTAAAAATAGATTTCCCTGGCAATCTGGTGGTTATATTTCCACCTCAGCAAATAACCCAACTTCCGGGGTAAAATTACCATCTACTTATTGTTATCTTCGACTTTAGCTTGGAGGACACATGATCAAAATGTTATCGGGTGATGAAGCAGTCGCCCGCGGTGCGTGGGAAGCAGGTGTCGCCGTCGCTTCAGCCTATCCGGGCACCCCCAGCACTGAGATCCTGGAGGACCTGGCACATTATCCCAATATTTATGCGGAATGGGCACCTAATGAGAAAGTGGCGGTGGACGTGGCCATTGGGGCAGCCTATGCTGGTAAGCGCGCCATGGCAGCCATGAAGCACGTGGGGCTCAACGTGGCAGCTGATTCTTTCATGTATGCCTCCATGACGGGTATGGAAGCTGGATTGGTGATCGTATCAGCAGACGACCCGGCTATGCACTCCAGCCAGAATGAGCAGGATAACCGCACCTTTGCTAAATTCGCACGCATCCCCTGCCTGGAGCCCAGTGATAGCCAGGAGGCCAAGGATATGACCATCGCGGCCTTTGGGCTGAGCGAGCGTTTTGATACGCCTGTCCTACTTCGGCTGACCACGCGCATCTGTCATTCAACCAGTGCAGTCGAGCTGGGCGAACGGATCGATGGAACGCCCACAGAACCTAAACCATTCCCTAGGAACCCTTTGAAATATGTGATGTTGCCTGGGAATGCCGTCAAACGCCACCCTGTCATCGAGCAGCGTATCCTGGACGTGGCAAAGGTGGCTGAGAGTTTTCCCTACAACCGCATTGAGATGGGAGAGCCTTCGCTCGGAATTATCACCGCTGGGGTGGCTTACCAATATGCCAAAGAAGTATTTCCCCATGCTTCCATCTTGCATTTGGGCATGACCTGGCCACTTCCCGAACAAATGATCCGGCAATTTGCGAGTTCAGTCGAGAAGCTGATTGTCATCGAAGAGCTGGACCCATTCATCGAGGAAGCTGTTCGGTTGATGGGCATACGGGTAGAAGGGAAGAGCATTTTCCCAATCGTGGGTGAGCTGGACCCGCGAGTGGTGCGTGAATCCGCCATTAAGGCAGGCTTGCTACCCGAATCTGCCCGTATCCCACTGCCTGGCGTGCAGGTTGGGCAGCTCCCCACCCGCCCACCGATACTTTGCCCGGGCTGCCCGCATCGTGGAGTATTCTATATCCTGAACAAGCTCAAAGTGCCGGTAAATGGCGATATTGGCTGCTACACATTGGGGCTCATCCCGCCGCTTAGTGCCATCCACTCCTGTGGATGCATGGGAGCAGGGATTGGGGTGGCGCACGGGGCCGTCAAGGCAGGCAGCCCTGAGCGGCACGTGGCGGTCATCGGGGATTCGACCTTCTTCCATACTGGCATCCCGGCATTGATCAACACGGTATACAACCGCAGCCGGGTGATCACGATCATCATGGATAACCGGGTCACCGGAATGACGGGTCATCAGGAGAACCCGGGTACAGGCGTCACCTTGCAAGGAGAGACGACCACAGTAATTGAGCTCGAGCCACTGGTGCGTGCCCTAGGCATCCAACAGGTGAAGACCGTGCCGGCTTATAACGTAGCCGAGATTGAAACCACTCTGAAGGAGTACCTGACGCTGGATGAACCGGCAGTCTTGATCACCCGCGAGCCGTGTGTACTTTTACCCGAGGTGCGGAAATCTTGGGTACCGTTGGAGGTGATGTCGGAAAAATGCAATGGCTGTGCACTATGCTTCCGCATTGGCTGCCCGGCAATTCTAAAGAGCGCTGAGCTGGATGCCCGCTTGCAGCGTCCCAAGGCATTGATCGATGCGACGCTTTGCACGGGTTGTGAAGTGTGCGCCCAAATTTGTCCACGCGATGCCATCACTTTCAGGCCAGTTGAGATGAGCGAGGCCTGACATGAGAGATACAATCAATTTCCTCCTGGCAGGCGTTGGTGGGCAAGGAACCATCCTTGCCAGCGATGTGCTGGTCAACGTGGGTCTGGCAGCCGGTTATCAAGCCAAACAGGCAGAAGTGCATGGCATGTCACAGCGTGGGGGGAGTGTGACCAGCTTCGTGCGATGGGGTCTAATTGTGTACTCACCCCTGGTAGGCGGGGGAGAGGTGGACGTTTTTCTGGCTTTTGAGAAAGCAGAGGCTTTGAGGAACTTGAATCAGCTGCGCAAAGGCGCGCTGGCACTGGTCAACCTGGCTGCCATCCAGCCTATCACCGTTACCTCCGGGGGGCAACCTTATCCAAATGACGATACTATGCGCCAAAAAATCGCCGAAGTGACCAAGGAAGTCGTCTATGTGGATGGTGAAGCCACTGCTCAAGGATTGGGTAACGTCAGGGTGGCGAATGTGGTCCTGCTGGGGGCGCTCTCGGCACTGATGGAACGAGAAGGATTGACAGGCGCAGAATTATCTGCGGAAACGTGGTTGAACGTGATCATCCAAAGGGTGCCACCCAAATATATTGAGCTCAACCGCCAGGCATTCCACGCCGGGCGGGAGGCAGTCATCAGGACCAGTTAATAGGTTTTTTATACTACCTAATTCATAGAGGAAGCAGATACAGGATCATCCTGCTCCTTTTAGGTTAAGCAGAACCACCCACATTGATCAACCCCAATCCCACCCGTTTGAGGAAATTTTCGGTTCAGATGGTTGTGTGTTCGATTCTCTTCGAGAGCGTTGGCACTTTCGATTTTATAACCATCACCCTTCTATTGGGTAAAATAGACTACTTTTTGAGCAGTCTATTCCTCGTGCAACTATTTCCAATATTTGCTATATCTCCTAACAATGCCTGGTTAGTGGCCCTCTACTGGACACTGTTCAACGTGTAGATATTTTTGGCACTCTTCTGTGGTTAGTGGACGGGTCACACGCATTTTGGCCAAATTAATCAATTCGTCGAGATTAATGATGTATGTTCGTGCAGTCCCATCCCAACCACCAGCTTCCAGGTACTTCCCGTCTGGGCTTAAGGATACACTCCAGGCGTTCTTTGGATTGCCATAATAAGAAGCGAGCTCTTGACCACTTGTTGCATCCCACAATTTAGCCAGTCGATCGAAGCTGGCAGATGCAACAAATTTGCTGTCCGAGCTGAATCTAACATCGAGAATCGCGGCTGAATGTCCAGTGGATCGGTGGAGGATCTTGCCAGAAACAGCATCGATAATAATTAATGGGCTATCAAATTCACCCGCGGCAATAAGTTTGCCATCTGGGCTGAATGCAACAGAACCGAAACCGATTGCATTACCATCCGTAACGCTAAAAATCTCCTTCCCGGTTGTACTATCCCAAACCCGGACGGCTCCATCAAAACCTGCACTTGCGACCCGCTGCCCATCCGGACTGAATGCTACGCCAAAGACCATCTGCAATTGAGGCGAAGGTGCGTGCTGAGCATGACCATCAAAAGTGATCAATTCCTGGCCGGAAGTGGCATCCCATATTTTTACTAATCCATCATGACTGCTGGTTGCCAGACGCTTTCCGTCCGAGCTGAAATTGATTCCAGCTATGGAATTAGAATGCGCTGGCCAGCTTAGGGCGATGTGATCATTCTCCAGATCCCACATCGTAACATTCCCATCCGCACTACCTGCTGCCAGGCGTGTGCCATCCGGGTTGTATGCTATCGAAAGCAGAGTATGCGGAGGATTTGTCGCTGGTAAAGTACGCAAAAGCTTGCCGGAAACTGCATCCCAAATTGCGGGTGTACCACTCACCCCAACTGTTGCTAACTGTGAGCCATCCGGGTTGTATGCCAACCTGACGTTATCACTATCAGCTTTAATAGTAAGCAGCTCTTTGCCCAAGCCAGTGTCCCAAGTTTTAATGGTTTTATCTA
>Ga0153916_10000073_pt1 | contig 57165 bp, 20 predicted proteins | sample Opewatmetagenome_FD_109642 | JGI IMG/M metagenome (GOLD analysis project Ga0153916, IMG submission 109642) | Freshwater wetland microbial communities from Ohio, USA - Open water 3 Core 3 Depth 4 metaG | ecosystem: Environmental > Aquatic > Freshwater > Wetlands | place: USA: Ohio, Lake Erie...
AGGTAGGCCGTAACGGCCGCCGTAGCCACCATCGCGAGGGCAAAGATCACGTGGCGGTCGGGCAGGATGGTCCTGAAATCCTCGCGGAACTCCGGCGTCCGCCACTGGTAGAAGTCGAAGACCAACACGGCGTAGGAGATCAGCGACAGCGCTGCCATGAACCAGACAAACCGCACGCGGTACCACAGCCCGGCGGCCACAATCAACAGGAAGTAGCCGACCACCAACGGGCTGGCAACCCCGTTGGCGATCAGCAGCACGCCGAGCAGGAGCACCGAGTCGAGCAATCCCCACACGAGCCGGGTGGGGATCGACCACCGCCGGCTCTTGAGCAACTGCTGAAAAACGACCGCTGTGACGATCCAGAGCGCGATCAACGTCAACATCTTCCAATGGAAAGGCGCCTCGATGGTGCCGATGGCGTAGTTCGCCCAATCCACCCCCATGAAGGCCGCCAGGGTGGCCAACCGCAATGCCAGGGCGGGCTCGCGGCGGGTCCAGCTCCACAGCCGCTGCCCCCATCCCGGCGGCCGCGCCTGGAGCACTTCCCCCTTCAGAAAGCAGTCGAGATCGTCGGCCAGCGCGGCCGCGGAAGGGTATCGATCGGCAGGGGACCGCGAGAGGCACTTCAGGCAGATCCACTCCAGTTCCCGGGGGATTCGCCGGTTGAACTGGCGCGGGGGAGCCGGGTCGCTGCCGAGGACCTGGAGCAGCGTGTCCAGCGCCGTCTCCTTGCGGTGCGGCGGCTGGCCGGTCAACAGCTCGTAGAAAATCGCTCCCAGGCTGTAGACGTCCGTGCTCGGGCCGAGCTGCGCTCTCTCTCCGGCCGCCTGCTCGGGCGACATGTAGCTGGGGGTCCCGGCAATGACGCCCGTCGCGGTGGCCTTGGAGTCGGCCACCAGGAACTTGGCCAGCCCGAAGTCCGTGACGTAAGGGCGCTGCTCGGAATCGAGGAGGATGTTCGAAGGCTTGAGGTCGCGGTGGACGATGCCGTGGTCGTGGAGGTGCTGGACCGCGCGGGCGACTCGCTCGACCAGCCGCGCCGCAGTGGCCAGCTCGACCGGCCCCCGAGCGATCCGCTCCGCCAGGCTCTTCCCGTCGATGTACTCCATGGCGAAGTAGTGCTGGCCGTGGCACTGGCCGACCTCGTGGATGTGGACGATGTGGGGGTGGCGGAGCTGGGCGGCGGCCCGGGCCTCGTCGTAGAAGCGGCGGACGTGGTCGGACGAGGCCAGGTAGCCGGCCAGGATCATCTTAACGGCCACGATCCGGTCGAGCCCGTGCTGCCGGGCCTTGTACACCACGCCCATCCCCCCCCGGCCAATCTCCTCGATCAGCTCGTAGCTCCCGAAATCGGGGGGAGGCCGCGCCGGCTCACCTTCGGCGCTAGGCGGGCCGAGCGTCGCCTGGCCTATGACTTCCTGCGTTGCCGGCGGAGCGAACCCCTCCAGGACCTCCAGGCAATCCAGCAACGGGCCTAGCTCGGGGTGCTCTCGCAGGAGGGACTCCCGGTCGGGCTTCTGCCCGGCTTGAAGCTGCTGGAGATAGGCTTCCAGGTGGCTGAAGGTCTCGGGCGTTTCGGAGACGTCGTCCATCGCTCAAGTGCCTTCCGGCTCGTCTTCGGCCAGCGCCTCGCGGAGCTTCTTCATGGCCCGCATCCAGAGCATCTGGGCGGCGGGCCGGGAACGATCCATACGGCGGGCGACCTCGTCGAACGGGAGCCGCTGGAGGTTCCGCAAGAGGACAACTTCCTGGTAGTCGGGCGACAACTGGGCCACCGCCGCCGCCACCCGCAGCTCGGTGTCGAGCCGTAGCAACTCCTGGCTGGGGGTGCCGTCGGGGGCGGCGGGCTCGGGGGCTCCCCGGGCACCGGACTCCGCCGGGTCCCGGAAGGGGATCTCCCGCGCCGCCCCACGCTTGGCCGCCCCCCGATACCGGCGGACGAAATCGGCCGCGTTGTGGGCGAGGATCCGGCGGAGCCAGGCCAGCCACTCCTTCTCCGAACTGCCGTGGAAGCGATCGAAATCGCGGTGGGCCTCGAGCATCGTCTGCTGGACCAGGTCCGAGGCATCCACCTTGACCCGAAGCCACGTCTCCACCTGTGCCCGGGCCACGAGCCCCAGGTAGCTCCGGCACAGCTCAAACAGCCGGTCGCGGCACCCCTGGTCCCCCCGCCGTGCGTTTTGGATCAGGTCGCTGACCTTGGGTGGTTGGTATTCGGCCATGGGTATATGGATTCAATCCTTTACCGGCGCGCCCACTAGGTCCAGGACCGGCTCGAAGCCGAGGGCCTCGATCATCCGGTAGTCCTCGTCGGGCGGCTGGCCGGGGGTAGTCAGGTAGTCGCCGACGAAGATCGAGCTGGCCGCGTACAGGCCGAGCGGCTGCAGCGGGCCCAGGTGCAGCTCGCGCCCGGCGGCGATCCGCAGCTCGGCCCTCGGATTGGCCAAACGGAACAGGGCGAGGACCTTGAGGCAGTAGCGGGGATTCAATTTGCGGGCCGGGCCGATCGGGGTGCCCGGGATCGGTATCAGGAAATTCACTGGGATCGCCTCCGCGCCCAGCGATCCCAGCCGCAAGGCCAGTTCCACCACGTCCTCCTCGTCTTCGCCCATGCCCACGATGCCTCCGGAGCAGATCTCCAGGCCGGCTTGCCGCACTGCTTCGAGCGTGTCGAGCCGCTGCCGGTAGGTGTGGGTGGAGCAGATCCGGGGATAGAAACGCTCGCTGGTATTCAGGTTGTGGTTCACCCGATCAACGCCGCACTCCTTCAGCCGCACGGCTTGTTCAGGCGTGAGGAGCCCCGGCGACACGCAGATCCGCAGCGGGAAGGCGGCCTTGAGTTGGGGGACGATCTGGACGATCCGCCGCAGTTCGTCTTCCGAGGGCTCCCGCCCCGAGGTCACGATGCAGTAGGTCCCGGCGCGGCGCCCGGCGGCCCGCCGGGCACCATCGAGGATTTTCGTGCGATCCAGCAGCCCGTAACGGGGGACGTCGGCCCGGGAAAGCCGGGACTGGGAGCAGTAGGCGCAGTCCTCGCCGCACAGGCCGCTCTTGGCGTTGATGAGGAAGTTGAGGTGCACGCGGTTGCCGAACCAGCGGAAGCGAACGCGGTAGGCGGCGGCAAGCACTTCGAGCAGCTCCTCGTCGGGGGAGCGGAGGACGGCCAGGCCCTCCTCGCCGGAAAGCCGGTGGCCGGCGAGCGCGCGGGAAGCCAGCCGGTGGTAGCGGCTCGGCCGGGCCGGCGGCGCGACGCTCGGCGGATGAAACGGCTCCTTCATGGGGGCTTTCGAGGCCTGCCGATGGTTTCCGAAGGCCCTCGGCTCTCACGCTGCCGGGCGGGCGCCCGCTATCGTATCATTTCCGCAGGGGGCTTGAAACGGCCGCAAGGGGGCAAGAAAAGGAAAGCCGCCGGTCTCGGCCGGCGGTCGCGGACGGGCGGAGTCCAGCCCCCGGCCGTGGGAGCCGCGTCCTCGGCCGGACGCCGTTAGTAGTCGAGCCACGGCCCAAACGTCTCCAGCACGAAGTCCAACGGCGGCGGCGTGGTGACTCTCTTCTTGTTGGTGCCCTGCCCGCTCGCGGTGGCGGTCACCTTCTGGAAGCTCTCCGCCAGCAGGTCGAAGTCCAAGGCCGGGCCGTAGAACCTTGCCGTATTGCCGCTGGCGTCAAGGAAGTCGCCCAGCGCCAAGTCCGTCAGCTTGGCTTGGTCGTAGCCGCTGCCGGTGCCGGCGTGGGCCCGCATCACGGGGAAGCCGGAGACCATGTTGTCGTAGGTGCCGGCGGTGTTGTTCATCCGGGCGTAGAACTTGCGGCTGGTGCTGACGGAGAAGGTGAGCGTGTCGTCGCCGGCGGAATCGTAGAGATCGGCCTGGTCCATGCCGGTGGCAGATGTGGCGTTCACGTAGCGGAACGTGTTGACCCGGTTGGAGAAGCCGGGGCCGGAGAGCAGGGCGTAGTCCGCCGTGGCCACCAGGGTATCGACGGCGGCCGAGTCGTAGAGCTGGGCCAGGTCGCCGCCGCCGTTGTTGGAGAAGGCTTCGGCCGCGTCGAAGTAGTTGGCGCGGCGGTAGAAGGAGTTGTTGTAGAGGGCAGCGTAGGTCGGGTAACCGACGAAGGTGTCGGTCGCGGTCGAATCAAAGAAGGACGCCACGTCGAAGCCGCCCGCCGTGGAGTAGGCGTGCACGTAGCGGAAGTTGTTGGCGCGGTTCCAGTAGCTTCCGTCGTTGGCGGACAGCCGGCCGGAGGCGGGGTCGGCCACGAAGGAGTCGTCTTTGGCCGAGTCGTAGAGCCTGGCGGTGTCGCCGCCGGTGGCGCCGTTCTGCGAGTAGGCCTCGATGCTCTTGAAGTTGGAGACCCGGTGGGAGAACGTGGCGCCGTCGGAGAGCGTGGCGTAGGTCGGGGTGGCAACGAAGGTGTCGACGTTGGGCGAATCGTAGAGCTTCGCGGTGTCGTTGTCGCCGGCGGTGGCGGAGGCGATCGCGTAGCGGAAGCCGGTGGCCTGGGAGGAGAACCGGCCCATCCCCACCAGTTTCATCTGGGTGGGAGAGGCGGTCAGGGCATCGTCTTCGCCGGCCGCGCCGTCCAGCCGGGCGATGTCCACGCCGCCGCTGGCGGAGTAGCCTTCCTGGATCTCGAACTGGTTGGCCTTGACGAAGAACGCGGTGCCGTACATCGTGGCGCCGGTCGGGTTGGCCGAGAAGACGTCGTTCCCGCTGGAATCGTACAACTTGGCCACGTCGTATCCGAGGGACTTGGCCGGATCCCAGTTGGTGTAGGCCTGCACGTAGCGGAAGTTGTCGGCGCGGCTGGTGAAGGCGGGCCCCGAGAGGGTCGCGGTCGAGCTGTCGGCGATGAAGGTATCGTCGCCGGTGCCGTCATAGAGCCGGGCCGTGTCGCTGCCGCCCGTGCCGGACTTGCCGGTGATCTTCGCGAACCCGTCGGCCCGCATGTAGAAGCCGGGGCCGGTGGGGGTGGCCGAGTTCGGATAGGCGTTGAAGACGTCAGTTCCCGCGGAGTCTTGGAGCGTGGCCTCGTCGGCGCCGCCCCCGCCGAAGGCCGAGGTCGATTCGACGTTGACCGCGGTCAGGGTGTAGCGGCTGCCGACGACGGTGCCGTGATCGGGATAGAGGGTTGCCGTTTCCTTGCCGGGGTCCCCGTAGCCGAACACGGTGTCGTAGCCGGAGCCGCCGTCGAAGTGGATGCTGTCGACGTCGCGGGAGTCGTACTTGTAGACCACGCCGTTGAGCTCGACGACGTAGATGGTGCCGGCCCAGAACTTGAACACGTCGTTCCCGCTGGAGCCGAGGGCGACCACGCGGCGATTCTGGAGCTGGACGTTGCTCTGGATCGGGACGGCGTAGTCCTCGACTTCGCCGTCCAGGGCGGTGCCGGTGGGGGCGAGCCCGCCGGTCGAGCTGAAGCGGAACCTGGCCAGCGTGGTTCCCAGCTTGGCGCTCCGCGGCACATTGAAGTTGAGCACGTTGTCGCCGGCCACGAGCGGCATGCTGAGCGATCCGCCCGGCGCCCCGTTGAAGAGGATGTGCTCGCCGGCGTCGGTCCAGTCGCCGTCGCCGTTGAAGTCGATGAAGGCGTCGAGCATTCCGGATGCCGAGGCGTTCACGGTGACCGTGGCGGGGAACTCCCGCATCAACGGCGTGTTGAACACCACGCCGTCCTCGTCGTCCAGGTTGGCGAGGTCGTCGCCGTTGGCCTGACCGCTGGGCTTGCCGTTGGACTCGCTATCCTCGAGGGCGCCTAGGCGGAAGGCGGGAACCATGAGGTGCCGCGCCCCGTTGTTGGCCAGGAGGACCGGGTAGCTCGGATCGGGGGCATCGCCGTAATCCAGCGAGCCGTCGTCATTGAGGATCGAGATGACCGCCTGGGTGTCGTCGATCGTGGCCAAGCCCGCCGCCGTCAGGTTCAGCAAGAAGTACTCGTCGGGCTCGAGCTTGAGGTCGCCGTTGACCAGGAGGGTGAAGGTCTGGGTGACCTCGGGCTTGCGCTGGATCGCCCGCACCACCTGGTAGTTGCCGTTGACGAACCTCCTCCAGACCACCATGGAATCGGAAACCAGCGGGCCTTCGTCGTAAACGGTGTTGTTGGTGACGTTGACGGGCATCCGCTGCGAGCCGATCTCGTAGTAGTAGACCTCCCAGTCGTTGTCGTCGAAGGTCTGCCACACGACCCGATTCCCCTGGATCTGCGGATTGACGTGGATGTAGGCCGCCCCCGAGATCGTGCTCGCCGGACGGTTGGTGGCCAGGTCGTAGTAGACGATGCTCGACTGGGTGCCGACGTCCGACTGCCAGACGATGTTGTCGCCGGAGATTTGCACGTTATGGTCGTCGGCGGTGTTGTCGGTCAGGGGGACGGTCGTGCCCAGCGCGCCCTGGTAGAGATTGATCTCGTTGTCGCTGCCGTCGTACGACTGCCAGACCACGTTCGTGCCGCTGACCTGCGGATAGCGGTCGTCGGTGACGTTGTTGGTGAGCTGGCGGGTCTGGGCGCCGTCATAGAGGAAGACCTCCCAGTCGCTGCCGTCGAAGGCGTTCCACACGACGTACGAGCCGGACAGGCGCGGATCGCTGTTGTCGAAGCTGTTGTTGGAGACGTTGACCGGGGCGCCGCCGGCCACGAGGTCGTAGACGAAGATCTGCTTGCGGCTGCCGACCTGGCTCCACCAGGCGACGAAGCGGTCGGAGAGCTGGGGGCTCTCGTCGGCGTAATCGTTGTTGGTGAGCCGGGTGATGGTGCCGGTGTTGACGTCGTAGAGGAAGATCTCGTCGTCGCTGCCGTCGTTGGCCTTCCCCACCCACACCACGCGCGAGCCGTAGATCGCGGCGAACCGGTTGTTCGTGCTCGCTTCGGAGATCTGCTTGGTCGCTCCCGTGGCTTCGTCGTAGAGGTAGACGTCCCAGTCGACGCCGGAGTTGGCGAGCCAGACCACGCGCGAGCCCGACACGGAGTAGTTGTAGTCGCTGGTGGGCGTCTGGCTCAGGAGCTTGGTGTCCCAGGTCGGCAGCGGCGCGCTCACCGGGAGGAGGTTGAAGCGGCCGGACTGCTGGACGTAGTCCTGATCGGACAGCTTGGCGGTGCCGTCGGCGGTGGCGTAGTCCACCGTGACCGGGGCCCCGAACGAGTCGGTGAAGCGGAGCGTCACCTGCACCTGGGTCGTCCCGGCGTTGCCCTCGGTGACCGCCACGTCGGCGACGGTGACGTGGGCCAGCTTGTAGTTGCCGAAGTTGACGTCCTGCACCACCTGCTTGGGCTTCAACGGGATCGTGTAGCCAAAGGGGCGATTGCTCAATCCGCTGTCGAGCGGGGCAAACGTCACGTACGCGCCTCCCACGACGGCGGTGTCCCCCACCGCGTTGGCGTTCACGGTCAGCCCGGGGACGTTGGCCTTGTTGATCGCGTCGGCGATCGCCTTGGCGACAACGACGGCAGTGTCGGCCGTGGTGAAGAGGATGGGCTTGCGGTTCGGCAGAACTCCGTTTCCCGTATCGAACTCGAAGACGACGCTCTGGACGCCATTGGAGAGGGAGAAGGTCTGGCCGTCGTTCAGCGCCGAGCCGGGCACGGCCTGAATCGAGCCGGCCTCGGAAGGACAGGTTTGGATCCAGCCGGGCTGGGGCACGACTTCCCGGACGATGTAGGTCTGGTTGCCGAAGAGGCTGACGAACTCGTAGTAGCCGCTCTCGTCGACGTTGGGGGTAGCGGAGTCGTCCGAGGCGGTCACCGTGTTCGGCTCGCCGCTATCCATCGAGCCGTTGTTGTTCAGGTCGAGGTAGACGGTCACGCCGCCCAGGCCCGGCTCGACCCCGCCCGGCCTGCCCGTACTGGGATCGAACCGGAAGCCATACTGCCCGGTGGCCAAGAGCGTTGCCAAGTCGGCGGGCGAGCTGGGCCGGGCGACGCTGATGTAGTTGATGAGGTTTCCGGCGTCGAAGCCGACCTGGGCCCCCACCCCGCCGAACCCGCCGCTGCCGCCGCTGGCATCGCCCGTGGTCCACTGCATGTCGTGGTAGAAGAAGGCCACGATGTCGCCGCCCGGATCGTCCTCGATGTACAGCGTGAACGTGTTCCGCGCGTCCGTGTTCCCGGGGTTCTGCCGGCTGAAGTAGCCGACGTTGACCCAATCGATTTGGACGAACGGGTTGCCGCGGCTGCTGGTGGCATTGGCCAGGCGCACCTCGCCGCCCCCGCTGCGCGTGTCGACGTCGGCCCAGAAGGGCGCGACGATCGGCGTGTCCTGGGGGAAGCCGATCGAGGTGTAGGCCGGCAACGGCGCGTCGAACGTGATGTTCCCGTTGTTGTTCAGCCAGAACTGCTGGTAGGTGTTGCCGAAGAACTCGAAATTGAACCCGAAAACGTACTGCACCGAGGGGCTGTCATCCTGCGCGACCAGGGCGATCTGGCCCGGCGCCGCCAGTTGGATGGGCGGCACCGTCATCGAGAACGTCGTGTCCCACTTCCCGTTGGCGTTCAGGTCGTTGAACTTGTAGCCGCTGATCGTGGCGTCGCCGACGATGACGGTGACCTGGTAGTCCTCGACTTCGCCGAGCGGGGCGGGAGTGCCCTGGGCGGGTCCGTCGAACGACAACCCGCCGGCCTGGCTGAAGCGGAACCGCGCCACGGTCGTCTTCCCCGTCAGGCGGTCCGGCACGGTGAAGGTCAGCGTGTTGTCTCCGGCCGCGAGCGGGGCGTCGGTGGCGCCGAGGGGCTGGCCGTTGAGGCTGGTGAAGACGACCTGATCGCTCGAATCGGCCCAACTCGTGTTGCCGTTGTAGTCGATCCAGGCGTTGAGCACGCCCGCGGCCGACGCATTGACGAGGATCGTGGCGTTGCGGCCGGGGATCAGGTCCGGGAGGCCCTCGACCCGAGTGGTTGACCCGTCGAGGTTCTGCACGAGGTGGGATATGCCGTCCTCGTCGTGAAGTCCGGTGTTGTCGTCGCCGGTGGCGGTCGCGTTGGGCTGGCCGTCCAGCTCGTAGTCGATCAGGGCCCCAAGGTGGAAATCTTCGTCCATGGTGTGGCGTGCGCCATCGTGGATTCCCAACGTCGGATACTGGGCCGTACTGGCCGAATCAGGAGCGTCGCCCCAATCCTCCGGCGCGGTGATGATCAGCACCTGGTAGTCTTCCACCTCGCCGTCCGGCACGGAGCCGTCCTGGCTGACGCCGGCGTACGAGAGGTTGGGATCGGTGCTCAGGCGGAACCGCGTGAAGGTGGAGCCGAGGACCGCCGAGCTGGGCACGTCGAAGCGGAGCTTGGTTCCCGCCGTGGCCAGGTCCACCTTGTCCAGAATCTGCTCGCCCGTGTCCGACCAGTCGCCGTCGTGGTTAAAGTCCATCCAGGCGTTGATGTAGGCGTCCTTGACCTCGTTTCCGACGGTGACGGTGACGTTGGGAACGATCAAGGTCACCTTGGCTTCCTGGCCGGGGACGACGGGGCCAAGGAACACCCCGTCCTCGTCGGCCAGGTTGGCCCGATCGTCGCCGGTGGCCGTCGGGTCGGGCTGGCCGTCGACTTCGGAATCGATGAGGTTTCCGAGCAGGAGTCCCGAGATGATCTTGTGGCGGGCGCCCCCGGGCAGCATCGTCACGCCCGGCAGCGGCGCGTCGCCGAAGTCCTCGAGGAACTCGATCATCCGCACCTGGTAGTCCTCGACTTCGCCGTCGCCCGCCTCGCCGGTGGGCTGCAGCCCGCCGGCGGTGCTGAAGCGGAACCGCGCGAAGGTCGTCCGCGCCTGGATCTCGCCGCCCATGGGAGGCACCGTGATGGCGAGGTGGTTCACCCCGGCCGTCAACGACGTGTTGGTCATCACCTGCTCGCCGGCGTCATTCCAATCGCCGTCGCCGTTGAAATCGACCCAGGCGTCGAGGCGGCCGGCCGTCGAAGCGGTCACCTGCACGGCCACGTCGGAACCCATCAACAGCCCGCTCTCGAAGAACACGCCGTCGTCGAACTGGTCGCCGGTGGCCGTGGCGTTCTGCTTGGCGTCGGGCTCGCTGTTGATGCCTGCTCCCAGGTACATGCTGGGAGAAATCAGGTGCCGCGCGCCCTCATTGACCAGCAAGGTCGGGTAGGTGGGGTCGCGAGCGTCGCCGAAATCGATGCCGGCCAACGTCACGGTGAACCGGGTTTCCCCGGTGACGCGGTTGGGTTGGATGGGATTGTTCGCGAGGTCGCGGATCGCGCTCGACAGGTTGATCGCGTACGTGCTGTTTTGCATCCACACGCCGGCCGCCGGCACGAGCAACATCGTGTCGTTGGTGGCGTTGTAGTAGAAGAAGTAGTCGAGGCCCTCGGTCAGAAGGATCCCTTCCTTGCGGACCTCGACCGTGTTGCTGGTTACCGTATTGTCGTCGATGCCGACGCCGCTGGCGTCCTCCAGTTGGACGACGAACTGCGTGAGGATCTGACCGGCCAGCCGCACGTCGTTCGGCGCGGGATCCCGATCGATTCCGGTGGCGTCGTTGTCTTTCGGGTCGATGAGCTCGCCGGTCGGACCGATGAAGTCCACGCGGTCGATCGCGCCGCGATCCTTGAACACGTTCTGGCCCATCCCCGCCGGCGGCAGCGTGAGCGGATCGTCGATCCGCAACTGGCCGAACAGGTCGCGGTCGGGGGCGAGGATCGGCGAGTCGGGGATGCCCAGGGGGTTGCGCACGGCCTGCATCGCGGCGCGCTCGCCCAGCGAATCCAGCGAGGCGTCGATGGCCCTGCTCCCCCGGTCGGGGTAGAAGTTCCCCGCGGCGGCATTGACGAACAGCGGCTGGCCCGGCAGCAGCACGATCGGGTTGGTCCCGCCCAAGCCGGTGCCGACCGTGTTCGTCTGGTTATTCGCGTAAAGCATCGCGTTGAGCACCGTGGACGTCGAGGTCGCGTCCACGCGGACGCCGGTGTTGAGCCCGGCCACGATGTTGTTGAGGAGCGTCGGGCTGGCGTTCTGGGTGACGTCGATTCCCACGCCCAAGCCGCCGGCCGTCGAGCCGAAGATCGTGTTGTTTTCGATCCGCGCAAAGGGGACGGCGCCGGTCGGGGCGTTGCCGGAGTTGGGATCGCCGCTGACGAGGATCCCCCCGCTCCCGCCGCCGGCCACCACGTTGTTGACCACCATCACGCCCGGCACCAGGCGCTCGTTGTTCACCTGGCGGAGGGGGAGCGGAGCAGCAGGATGCGGCCAAAGGGCCTGATCGTCCTGGGCCTGCTCGACCCGGTTCCCGTCGCGGCTGCTGGCATCCACCACGATCCCGTAGGCCGCTGAGCTCGTGATCTTGTTGCCCTCGACGATGATCTGCCCCTGCTCGCGGTTGCGGTTCTCATCGCCGCGGGCCATCGGGATCGCAGTGACCGGCTTGCCGTTGTTGTCAAACAGCGCGCCCAACGACGTCTCGGGCGACGCGGCGTAGTTGTCGCCGTAGACCCTGTACGCGATTCCGTTCACCCACGCGGCCCCGAACAACGTCACCAGGTTGCCCCCGCCGTTGGCGCCGATCCCGGTGGGGATCGAGGCTGCGGTCACTTTCACGCCGGTCGGGCTAGAGAACTGGGCATTGATGGCCTCGACGATCTTGGTGGCCATCTCGGCCGACGTCTCGCGGCCGGTGAAGTAGATCGGGATGCCCAAGCCGCTGGTGCCCAGGTTGGGGTCGCGGAACTGGAAGGTCTGCCGGCTCAGCCCGTCGCCGATCTCGAACGTGTCGCCGTGCACCACGTTGCCGGCGGCTGGCACCACCAGCGTGAAGGCGTCGCCGAACCGGTCGTTCGTGTTGAACGTCCGCGTCAGCCCCAACAGCGGCGGACCGGGATCGTACACGCCGAAGTCCTGCCCGCGCCGCACCTCGACCTGGTAGTAGCCCGTGGTCAGCACGGTCGACGGACTGGAATACGTGGGGTCGAAGCGGGTGCGCGCGTCCTGGGCGAGGAAGCTCGTGTCGGCCCCGGCGTTGACGACCATCTCCCCCCGCTCGGCGAAGCCGATGATGATGTCGTCGACGTAGAACCCTTCGAAGCGGTTCCTCTGCCCGCAGTTGAAATCGCGGTAGCGGTCCAGCGGGAGTCGGGACTCATCGGCGTAGAGCGATTCCGAGTACCCCAGCGGGGCTGCGCCTCCGGCGATGTTGCCGAGCCCATCCACCTCGGTCGACGGCAGCTCGCTGACCCCGGGCAAGGTCGTCGTCACGCGGTGGCCGATCATGTGCACCAGGCTCAGATCCTGCTTCCCGGCGGTGCTGGCAAACGGCTGCGCCAACTTGGTGCTGCCGGCGTTGAAGTAGACCGGGCTGGGGTACGCCGGGTCGGACAACGGGTTGCCGACCAGCCGCACGAACCAATCCGGTCCGCCCGTTAGCGCGGGCACTTGGATCACCTCGGCCGTGATCTCCAGCTTCGGCCCGGCGACGTAGTTCAACATGTTGTTCACGGCGTTGGCGATCGCCGTGGCCATCAACGGCGCCGTCATTGCCGCGTTGAAGTACACGGGGACGCGCCCCGCCTGCACGCCGGCGCCGCTCTCGAACTCGAACGTGACCGTCCGCCAGCGATCGCCGATCGTGAACGTCTGGCCGTCGGAGTAATTCGCGACGTTCGGTCCCTCGGAATACTGCGACGCCGGCAGGACCTGGATCATGTCGACGGTGTAGCCGCCGGCCGGCAACCCCGACGGCGAGTAGTACGTCTGCGGGATCGTCTGATCGTACGGGTTGGGATACTTGATGTTCGGGTTGGTGAAGCGCTGGTCGAGCGACAGCACGATCGCCTGGGCGATCTCGGCGTCGGTCATGTCGCCGCGGACGCGGACGGGCACGGCGCCAATGCCCCACGACGGATACTGGTCCGCCGCCGTATTGCTGGTCAGCTTGGCGGCGCCCTGGATGCTCTCGCCCGTCTGCGCATCCATGACGTACAGCTCGTAATCGCCGTCCCGGTTGGAGGAGAAGGCGATGCGGTTGCCGTCGCGGCTGAAGGCCGGGCTGCGGTTGTCGCCAGACGGGGCGCTCAACTGCACCTGGCCCGTACCATCGGCGCTCATCACCCAGATGTCGTACACGCCGCTCCCCGCGGTCCGCTCGCGGGCGAACGTGATCCGCGTGCCGTCGGGGCTGAACCCTGGCTCGCGGTCGGCCAGATCCGCATTCGCCGTGAGCTGCGCAAATCCGGCCCCGGCCTCGCCGACGCTGGAGTCCATCAGGAAGATCTCGTAGTCGCCGGTGGGGTTCTGCGCAGTCACGCGGTTCGAGGCGAACACGATCTGCCCGCTGTCCGCGCTGTACGCCGGATCGACGTCTTCCCCTGCGCTGGTAGTAAGCGCCGTGGGCGTGGCGTTGAACTGCGGAGGCACCCAGACGATATCCGAGTTGCCGCCCAGCGGCTTGCGCACGAACGTGATCCGCGTTCCTTCGCGATTCCAGGTCGGCTGGATGTCGTCGTTCGGCGCTACCGTCGGATCCCAGTCGTTGGTGATCCGCGTCTGGTTGGTGCCGTCCGAGTTCATCACGTAGATCTCGCCGTTGACCCCCAGCGGGTGAGTGTCGCGGAGGGAAGTGAAGGCGATCATGCTGCCGTCGGTGGTCAGCACCGGGTCAGAATCACTCGCCAGATTCGTGGTCAACTGGGTCACGCCGGAGCCGTCGATGTTCATCTTCCAAATGTCGCCGTTGCCGCTCCGGGTCGAGCTGAACACCAGGCTCGCAAAGGTCAGCACGCCGGGCGCATCGCCCTCCACCGTGACCGTGGGCGACCCGCTTTGGCTCACGTTGGTGGCCCGGTTGAGGAACACGCGGTCCGGGTGTACCTGATCGACCACCGCGTTGATCGTGTACCCGGTTCCTCTCGGGTAGGTGGATTGGAACGCGTTGGTCACGCGGGTCGCCAGGTCCTGGGCGACCTCGTACGAGGTGCGGTCGCGCGCGGCACCGATTCCCGCGTCGTAGATCAGGAGGGGGATGTTGGTCGCGCTCCCCACGGTCGACTTCACGAACCGGAAGGTCCGCACGGTGCCGACCTCGTCGGTGACGGTGAAGGTTTCGCCGCCGGGGATGGTGGTGCCGGCGACGTTGGGCAAGACCAGGGCGAAGCCCATGTCGAATTCCAGCCGCGTGGCCCCGTCGACCTCGAAGTAGTTGCCGTCGCGGAGGTAATCGCCGTCCACCGCCCGCAAGTAGGCCCCGCCCCGCACCATGTCGCCGATCTGCATGTCGCTGGCCGTGCTGAAGTCGAAGCGGAGCCGGAGACGGTCCTGGCCGGCGTAGTTGCTCAGGTCGACGCGGGCCTGGCGCCAGAGGGTGTCCTCATAGAGTTCCTGGCCGCCGTTGGTGCGGGTGGTGAAGTTCACGCCCGTCAGGTCCATGTCGGTGTTCGAGGCGACCAGGTCCCAGGTGGCGCCGTCGGCGGAGACGTAGACCCTCCCGCCGTCGTAAGTCGTCGAACCCTCCGTCCCCAGGAAGTAGGTGAAGTACATCACCGGTTTGTCGCTGGGCTGGTAGCCCTTCAGGCTAAACTCGTTGGTGGTCAGCGTCCCGTGCGCTCCCCCCGGCATGTCGTAGCTCTGGAACCAGGCGGAGCTCTGGTCGATGTAATCCCGGGCGCCGGGCTGGGTGGAGATCGTGGTTCCTGGGCGCGGGTCCTCCAGGCCGAAATAGAAGCTGGTGCCGCCCCGGACGCGGTAGGCGGGGGCGGGACGGCTGGTGTCCCAGAGCACCTCGATCCCGTGGCCCGCGTCGTCTCCGCGGCGATTCGTGACGTGCCACAGGTTGTAGTCGATGTTCGAGAAGGCCAGGCCGGTTGCGGAGCCGATCGCGCCTCCGCCTTGAGTTCGCAACGGGATGTTCGTCGCCCCGTTGGCGAACACCGGCTGGAGGATGCCCTTGGTGTCCATCGCATACGCCCGCCCCGCGGAATCCGTGGCAAATAGCAAGTCGGAGTACTTGCCCCCCTCGACGTTCTGCGGGCCGGCGCTGAGGCCGCTGAAGTTGATGGCCTGGCCGGCCGCATCGTTGACCGTGGCGATGTAGTTCAGTCGCGGACCGCGCCCGGTGACCCGCTCGACGTACTTGGGCCCTCCCGGGGGACTGGGGGGATCGACGCCTACGAAGCCCCAATCCCAGGAGTTGGGCCCGCCGCTGAGGTTGAGCGGATTGCCCGAGCTGTCGCTGATCCAGTACAGCCGGCCGTTCTCGGCCACGGCGTAGAGAATGCCGTTGACGTACGATAGGCCCGTGATGTTGGCGAGCAACCCGCTGTCATCGGTGAGCTGCTGCGGCGAGGCGCCGGTGTTGTAGATCTCCCAATTGCCGGTGCGGTCCGACGCGTACGTGATGTAGATGCCGTCCTGGCTGAGGGCGGGGGTGCGATCGTCACCGCCTGTGGCACTGGCGGTGAAGTTCCGCGACCTGGTGGCGTTGGGGTCCGCCGCCCGCGGGTCCAATTCCCAGATGTCCGTCTCGGTGGTCCGGAGCTCGTTCGATTCGTACACCACCCGCTCGCGCCCCGTTTGCGTGTTGAGGGCCCACACCGGCGCGCTATCGTCGTAGCCGGCGTTCCGCGTGAGGAACTGCGCGGCAACGGTGGGGCCGCTATTCGTCGTAAAGGCGGTGCCCTGCGGGTTGCTGTAGACCGGTATATTGACGATCTCGAAATCGCCCTCGTTGTTGGCGTTGTCCGCGTTCACGTTGCTGGAGTAAACGTAGCGGATGTCCTCGAAGAGTGGGTCGGAATCCTGGTCGGGGCTGAACGAGGGGGTGACGTTCGTGCCGCCGCTGGTCACTTGAACGATGCCGCTGGTAATCGGGTAATTGAAGCTGAGACGCGCAATGTCGTTGGCCGCGAGGATGCTCGAGCCCGACGACCAGGCGATGCGGTAGGTGGTCAGCACCGGGTCGGGGTCGATGTCCGGGCTGTACTTCGGCGTCTGCTGGGTCCCCCCCGCGAGGGTCAGGCGCGCCGGCACCGTGGTGATCGCCGCCGCGCCCAGGGCCGCGTCGAAGCCCGCCACGTAGACTTGGGACATGCCCATTTCGGTCGAGCTGAAGATCAGCTTCTTGCCGTCCGGGCTGACGTGCGGCGACCGCTCGTCCCAAGTGGTGTCCGTCAATTGGACGAGGTTGCTCCCGTCGAAGTCCATCATGAATAGGTCGTAATCGAGGCCCCCCTGCTGCGCGGAGAAAACGATCTTCGGCTGGGACACCCCGTTGGACGTCCTCTGCGTCGGCGCCGAGCCGGTGCGGGCGTCAATGGTGTAGATCTCGAACTGCCCGTTGCGGTTCGTGGCGAACAGCAGGGTCTTGGCATCTGCGCTGAAGACCGGCGTCACGTCGTCCGCTTGTCGGCCGGAGAAGCCCACGGCCTGCTCGCCGCCGGCCCTCACGTTCAACTTGTAGAGGTCCCAGCCAGTCCCGCGGCCGTTGAACTTCTGGTAGGCGATCCAGTCGTGCGCCACGAAGTCCAGCGGATCCACGTTGTGGCCCCACACCGGCGCGATGTCGTCCGGCGCGTCGTTCTGCGTCAGGTACTGGCCGGCGGGAACGGCACCCACGAGGCTGCTCGTCGAGGCGAGCCACACGATCTCGTAGTCGCCCTGCGGGTTGGCGTTGGTTTCCGTCTGGTCCGTCGCGTAGAGCAGCCGCACGTCCACGTTGAGTTTCAGCGGGCTCTGGTCCGGGCTGAATGACGGCGTGACGTCCGAGGCCGTGTTCCGCGTGACCTGCGCGTCGGTCCCCTGCGGAGGGGGCACGACGGCGCCCGACGCATCGACGTTCATCCGGAAGATCTCGTAGTCCTGCGTCGGGTTGTTGCCCGCGTGGAAAAGGTTCGACGACCAGGCCACCGTGTACCTGGCGCCCGGCGTGAGGTAGAGCTGCGGGGCGAACTTCGGGTCCCGGTCGTTGGCCGCGTAGGGGGCGCCGGAGGTGTCGGTAAGCCTCTGCACGGCGCCACCCGCCGCTTCGGGGGTCGCCAAGTCCATCATGTAGAGCTCCGAGGAAGAGCTCCTCTGGCTGCTGTTCCGATCCGAGGCAAAGACGATCTTCAGACCGTCCGGACTGACCGTCGGAGTGCTCTCGTTGGTGGTGTTGTCGGTGAGCTGGACAACGTTGGACAGGAGCCCGGCAGCGAGGTCCGCGCGGTACAGCTCGTAGTCGTCCTCCGGGTTGTCGCCGGTCCCATCGCTGTTGACGTCCCAATTCCAATTCGAGGCGAAGACGACCTGCTGAACGCCCGCCAGATCCGTGGACGTGATCCGCGTCTGGGTGGGGAAGAAGCTGAGGTCCGTGCGGTAGATCTCGAAATGCCCGTCGCGCTCCGTGGCGAAGACCACGCTGTCCCCTGCGCTGTTGAACGCCGGGGCGATGTCGTCGCCGATGCTGTTCTGGATCCTGAACTCCGAGCCCGGCGCAGCGGGATCCAATTGGTAGAGGTCCCAGCCGTACGTGTTGTTGTAGTACTTCTGGTACGCAACGTACTGCGTGCCGGAGGCGGTCTGTCCCCACGCCGGCGCGTAGTCGTCCGTGCTGTTGTTGGTCAAGAGCGTCGGACGGAGCACCAAGGCAGCGTTGGCCGGCACCTGGACAATCTCGTAGTCGCCCTGAGTGTTGAAGTCGGGATTCGTGCCCGACACGTTGGTGGCGTAGACGATCGACAGCCCGTCGTAGCTGAAGGCGGGTGTGACGTCGCTCCCGGTGCCGGTGTCCGTGCCGGGGTTCTGGGTGACCTGGACCGCGGTGCTGCCCGCAGCCGCCTTCATCAGGAAGATCTCGAAGTCACCGGTGGTGTTCTGCGGCGTGATGCGGTTCGACGAGAACACGACATAGTCCTGAGCCGCGCTGGTGAGCGGGCTGGTGCCGGCGCCGAACACCGCCGTGCGCGCCGTGATCCACACCTCCGAGCCGACGGCCCGGGCAAGCGTGGTCAGCGTGTTGGGCGCCGCCTTCGTATTGATCGCCGTGGCGATCGCCCCGGCGACCGTGGCCGCGGTGTCGGTCGCCGTAAACGGGACTCGCACGTTGGTGGCGGGCGGGGGTGTCGCGTCGCTGTCGAACTCGAACGTGACCGTGTTCGTCCCGTCGTTCAGGGTGAAGATCTGTGCATCGGCCAGCGCGCTGCCGGCCACCGCGGTGATCACCATCCCGCCGGGGCTGAACTTCGCGGTCATGTCGCTGGCCGTGTTGGTCATGGTGGCCGCGTTGTTCGTGAGGTTCCCCGCCACGTTCCCCGCGCCTTCCGGGGCGAGGTTCATCATCCAGATGTCCAGGTCCCGGTCGGAGCCGCTCAACCCCCCGAGGCGGTCGCTCGTGAAGACGAGCTTCGAGCCGTCGGCGCTGACGGACGGGGAACGCTCGCTGGTGTCGTTGTCGGTGAGCTGGATCACCCCGCTTCCGTCCTCGTTCATCAGGTACAGCTCGAAATCGCCCGTCGAGCTCGTGGCCCCCGGCAGATTGAAGTTGTAGTTCGAGCTGAAAACGATCTGGCTCGTGCCCGGCACATACACCGGGTCGAAATTGTCGTTGAGCCCAAGCGGCACGTAGACCGGATAAATGTCGTCGCTGGGGGTCGGCACGAAGCATGGGTCGACGTCGTCCGCGGACGGCGGGTCGAGCATGCCCAAGGGGATGATGTCGCTGGTGATCCGAGGACCGGCCGACGTGTTCGGTCGCTGGACCCCGTGGCCTTGATCGTCCAACACGTACACCATGTTCTGCCAGTACTGAACGGAGATCCCCTGGCGCTGAAAGTTGCCGATCGCAATGGCATAGCGGCCCCCGGTATCGGTGTACGGGTCGAAGGCGAAGGCATCGAACTGGACCCCGGCCGCCCCCACGATGTTCCGCGCGGCCCCTGGGGCGCCGCTGCCCGGATCCAATTCGCCGAGGATGATGCCGTTGGGGTTTCCTCCCACGCTGATCGAAGCGCCGGTGGCCGGGTTTCTGAGGATCGTGGCATCGCCCGTGTCATGCCAGACCATCTGCGATTCCTGGTACGTGCCGCCCACGAAACTCAGCGACGTCAGGCGGCCGTCGTTGCGCATCGCCAGGTCGTCGTAGCTCCTATTCGTCGCTCCGGGCAGAAGGGATCCGGCGGTCACGTCCACGTTGCCGTAGCCCGTGAACGGGTTCACCGCCCACAGGTCGGCGCCGTTGGTGACGTACAACATCACGTCGCCCAGGTTGAAGTCGTCGGCGTAGGCGTTGAGCTGGATGGGCGAGGTGCCGGTGAACATCGCCTGCACGGCATCCACCGCGATCGCCGACCCGTTCTGCGAGCCGATGTGGTCTTCGGTAATCCGCTGGAGCGAGTTGACCGGCTCGCGGCGCAGCAGGAACGACTGGGTCGACTCGTTGAGCACCGTCGGGACCTGGTAGCGGTCGGACACGGCCATGTAGTAATAGCCGCCGTTGGATTCGGGGAGGTAAACCGGGCCGATCGACGGGTCGAGCTGGCCGAACGAGCCGCGCGCCAGGTCGGTGGTGTTCCCCGCCTGCCCGGCCGCCGGCAGATCGTCCAGGACGCTCGAATCGGTGCCGATCAGGATCAGTCGCCCCTGGTCGTCGAACACGTACAGCGAGGTATCGGGCCGGGCCATGCCGTCGGCGTAGTCGAGGTCGAAGGTCACCGGCCAGCGGGTGCCGCTGTCGTTCACGGTGGCGATCGACTGGATCCCGTAGACGTCCAGGTTGAACCGGTAGAAGTCGACGTCGCTTGAGCCGTTGACGTACCCCCCCGTCGCCAGCGCCTCGCGGTCCGAGGCAAGCAGGTCGCCGATCGGCTGCGCGGTCCCCGAGGTGTTGTTCAGCCCGGTCAAGTGCTGGCCCGCGCTCCGCTCCTCCGCGTCGATGCTCTCGCCCAACAGCGGCGAGTGCGTCGGCTGGCCGAGGACCTCGATGCCGTTGGTGGCGTAGCGGATGTCGGCGTGGCTGATGAGGGTGCCGGCCAGCTCCTGCAGCTCGCGGAGCCGGACCTGAAACTGGTAGATGCCGGTGGGGTTGTCGCGCCGGATGGCGGTCGTGCCCGGATTGAACTGGATCGACGTCGAGCCCATACCCAACTGCAGCACCACCGTGCCGTCGACGGCGGTGGCGAAGATGCCCATGGTGAAGGGGTTGATCGCCTGGGCCACCTTCGCGGCGATCTGCTCCGCGGAATCGGTCTTGAGGAAGCGGATTTCCACGTTGCCGCTTTTCACTCCGTTGCCCGAACCCGTGGACCAATCGTCGAACTCGAACGTCGTGGTGATCGGGGTGATGCCGCCGCCGAGCACCGTGCGGATGGCATTGCTGAGGGTGAACGTCTGCCCGTCGTCGATCTGCTTGCCGGTGGGCATGTCGAGCGTCCGGGCGGCAGCCGAGACGCGGACGTAGTACGGTCGCGGGTTGCTTCCCACCGGCCCGGGCAGCACCGCCCGGAACCCCGCGTCCCGCGGATTCTGCGTGTAGTAGTCCTTGATCACCCAGCTTTCGCGGCGCACCGTGAGGGCGATGCCGCGGTTGGGGATCAGCGTCGACGGCTGCACGTCGGTCTCCGCGGCCGAGCCCGAGTCGTCGGACCAGGCCACCACGCTGCCGTTGGCGTCGATCAGCTCGACCACCGTGTCCAGCGGGAACTGGGTGCGATCGACGTCGATCCACACCTCGGTCCCCGGCTTGGCGTCGAACCGGTAGACGTCTACGTCGCCCGGATCGTCGTAGCGGATGTAGCCGTGCACCTCGAAGCCGAGCCTCAGCGCGTCGTCGCCGGAGAGCAGGTTCGGGGCCAGCGACCCGATCGTTTGGGCGTCGCCCGGCGTCCCGTTGCGATCCACCGTGCTCCCGAAAGGCAGCTCCGTCTCGTTCACCACCGCGACGTTCCGGTCGTTGGCGTACTTCTCGACGCGGATGCTCCGCCAATCGCCGGCCGCCGGGGCGACGGCCCTGTTGTCGGTGTCGAACTGCGGCTGCCGGTTCGCGCCCGGCTTGAAACCGGCCCCGACCGAGTCGTCCGCCAGCGAGGTGAACACCACGGGGTGCGTCCCCGAGCCCAACACCTGGATCGTGCCGCCGATCCGGTCGTCGACCTCCGTGGTCGTCCCGCGGGCGGTGAAGCCCGCGTTGGCATCGACCGCCCCGCTGAACGGGTCAACCCGGCTGAGCTTCACCACCAGGCTTGCCTGGTCGCTGCTCTGCATGCGGATGCCGCCGTAGGTGTGGAAGTTGTCGGTGACGATCTCGCTCCACAGCACGTGCACGATGTCGGTGTCGTCCCAGATCGTCTCCGTGGTCAGGACGCTGCCGCGGACCACCATGCCGTTGACGCCGTTGTTGTCGAAGAGGTTCAGCCGCACCAGCGGGCCGTGGTTGTCGTCGAAGCCGCCGAAGCGGTCGATGGGGAGCTTGGCCTGGTTGGGGAAGTCGCGGGCGACGTCGAAGTGCGGCACGCTCCGGCCCCAGTCGGCCAGGACCGTCGCCTGAAGCGCGTTGGCGTTGATGCTCGCCACGGCCCCCTCGTTGTCGCGGAACGTGTTGCCGATGATGACCGGCTGGGCGCCGAGGACGTAGATCGTGGCCGGCTCGACCCCGCCCCGCCCGTTGCGATCGCCGGCAAAGCGGCCGGCGTTGAACTGGAACAGGCTGTTGGCGATGCGGGCGTCGGCCTGGCGGATCTCGATCACCTCGAAGTTGGCGGAGCCGCCCTCGATGGGGGCGTTGCCGCCGCCGTAGAAGAGCCTCGCCCGGTCGATGCTCCCGGTGCTGTTCGGCATGAAGCTGATGCCGGCCCAGTCGCCCGGCTGCGGCGTCGTCCCGCCCTTGTCGTTGCTCGTGTCGAACGTCCCGCCCGCCCCGTAGCGGTCGTCAAACAGGGAGGTGAAGATGATCGGGTAGTTCTCGTCCCCCTCGGCCAGCAGTTGCGCCCCGGGCTGGGTCTCGATCCGCGAGCCGGAGAGCTTCACGAACGCCCCCGCGTCGATTCTCAGCCGCGCGTCGCTCCGGCCGACCTCCGTGTTGCGGAACCCGCCCAACGCGACGTTCGGACCATCCACGGTGACGATAGTGCCGCTCCGGCTGGGAGTGACGTTCAAGCGGAAGGTGGTCCGGGCCAGGTTCACCGCGAGCACAATCTGGCTGGCGATGTCGTTGGCGCTGCTGGTCAGCAGGAAGGGCACCAGCACGCGGTCGCCCGCCGGCGACACCGTCGGGGCGCCCGGGCCGCTGGTGCGGACGTCGAACTCGAAGCGGACGTTGGCAAACGCGTCGCTAATGGAGAACCACTGCCCGTCGTTGATGTTGTTGGCCGTGTTGCCGCTCGGGTCGCGGGCGGGAAGGGCCACGATCTGGTTGCGGCTCTGGATCACCAGGGGGCAGGTGCCCACTTCGAGCTCGTTGCCGCCGGGCGTCCCGGTGATGGCAAGGATCTCGGGCACAATGTGGACGATGTCCAGGTCGTCGAAGCGTCCGGCCACCTCCAGCTTATCCCGCGGCACGCCGGCGTCCGTCCGCACCCGCACCAAGAGGCCGTTCACGCTGTTGTCGGCCAGGAAGTTCCCGCGGAGGTCCGGGCCGACGCGGTCGTAGTCCGAGGTGAACGCGAAGCTGACGTTCTGCGCGGTGCTCTCGAACTTGGTTTCCGCGAAGCTGTTGGGGTCGGCCGAGATCGCCGCGTTGGCGCTGCGGCTGATGCGGTTGTAGCCCACGGTGGCCCGGGCTTCGATCATGTGGACGGGAGTGAAGTCTTCGAGCACGCCGTTCACCAGGACCTTGCCGCCGCCGTAGCGGACGTCGGCGTGGTTCACGTAGTCCAGGAAGATCCCCGCCCGCTCGAACACCCGCCGGTCCGGGTCCCGGCTCATCTCGTCGTAGTCGAGGTCGTTGCGGAACACCATGCCGCCCCAATCGCCCTTGGAGGGGACGGTGGCCGGGCCGGCGAACGTGTCCACGCCGATCGACTCGTCGTCGTAGGACGTGAAGTAGACGCTGTTCTCCGGAGTGCCCAGCACCTGGAGCGCGCCCCGGCTGCGATCGATCAAGAGGGACGAGCTTCCCACGTCGATGTTCGCCTGCCGGAGCTTGAACACCGCCCCGGCGTCGATCATCACCGTCACGCCCTGCGGCACTTCCATCTTCTCGCCGTCGGCCAGCGCCACCCCCAGCCGGTCGTAGCCGATCTCGTAGGCCTTGTTGTCCTGCAGCGTGGTGGTCAACTGGGAGGTGCCGTGGTCGAAGAACACCGCCCGCCCCGTCAGCCGGACCTCGGCTCCCACCGCCACCGCGGTGATCGCCAGGCTCTTGCCCGGATACAGGCCCGCGTTGACGTCGTTGATCGCGTTGGCGATGGTCTGCGCAATCTGCTGCGCGCTCCGCGCCGGATCGAACGACACGGGGACGGTGCTGGAGGCGTAAGCGGGGGGCACGTCCCGGTCGAACTCGAAGGTCACCGTGCCCAACTCGTCGGCCAGCGTGAACGTCTGGGTGTCCAGGATCTGCGCGCCCGGCACGGCCACGATCGTCCGGCCCAGATTGTCGTTGGCATAGTTGTTGCCCACGACCCGCACGATGTCGCCGACGTACTTCGTGGTCGCGTCCCCCGGCTGCGCGGCCGCCAGCGCGTCGTCGATGTTTGCGTACGGGTTGGTGGGGCTGCCCAGCGGGCCGGTCCGGAGCGACGCCGCCTTGTCGACAAACAGCACGTGGTCGTTGGTCGGATCGCCGTCGGAGTAGTTGTAGCCCTGCACGTTGAACCAGAAGTCGAAGACCCCGCCCGGCCGGCCGTCGGCGTCCCCGTCCAGCGCCGTGGGACTGAACACCCGCTGGCGGTTCAAGTCGTTGTCGACGATCGCCTGCGTACGGTCCGGCTGGAAGCTCAGGCGGAGGTCGTACGGGCCCTGGGTCGTCCCGCCGATCCCGCTGTCGTCGATCTCCGGGTTGAAGGCGTCGTTCCCGCTCGCCGTCACCGCGATGTAGTACGTGCCCGGCTCCAGGTGCAGCGAGAGGAAAGCGTCGCTGGAGAAGTAGTCGTCGTTGCGGGCGATGAGCTGGTGCTGGCCGTCGTACAGCGTCAGCATGCTGTTGAGATTGCTCGCCTGCTGCAATCGCTCGGCGAGCGTCTCCGCGCTGAGCGTCCCGGCCTGGGCCAGGGTGAACTTGTAAACGTCGATGTCGTTGCTGTCGGGGCGGAAAACGTACTGCCCGTGGACAATGTCGTTGTCGCCCGGGAACACCGCCTCTGCGGGGCTGGCGCCGTAGTTCTCCTCCGACCCGCCCATCGTCGTGTACGGCGGCAGGTCGTAGGCGTGACCCAAGCCCAGCAGGTGGCCGATCTCGTGCAACGCCGTCACGAACCACGCCCCGCCGAACTCGTTGTTCCCCCAGTTCTCGCCGTTGTCCATGATCGCCAGGCCGCCCCCGAGCTGGGCAATCCCCGTCACCCCGCCGGGGCCAGTGGGCACGTTAGGAGCGAGCACTCGCATATCGCCCGTGACGATGCCGAAACCGGCGTCCCCCAAGGCGTCGCTCTCCACTTCGACGAACTGCGCGCCGATGTACTTGCCCCAGAGCTCAAAGATCTCTCGGGTCCGCTGTTTCTGGGCGTCCTTGATCTCGTTCTGGAGCACGTTCCCCAGCGGATACTCGCCATAGTACTTCGGGAAGTTGTAGGTGATCGTCGTCACCCCGGCGGCGCCGTCGGCGCCGAAGAAGTAGTGATCCTCGAAGAGCAGGTCGACGTTGTCCGGCAGGTCGCGGTGTCCCGGCTCGTCCTTCGCCCCCGGCCACTCCAGGAAGTACGGTTGCGGATCGATTGTCTGGCCCGTAATCAGCACGCTGTAAGGCTCGCCCATAGCGACGGGGCGCCCCAGGCCCTGTGCTGCAAGGAAGCTGGAGCCGATCTCCCCAGGGGCCGACAGTCTGACGACCCGCACCATCTTCGACTCATTGTCCAAGTTGGTGACCAGGACGTCGGGCAACACCTTTCCGTTGTAAAGCGGATCGGCGCTGAAGGCCGGCGCGAGGAGGACCCTGTAGCTGACATCCCCGTCAGCCACCAAATCGTCGACCGCGGTGACGGTGACGCTCTGCGGCACGTTCCAGTTGGCCGGCGTGAAGATGAGACTTGCAGGCGAAATCGTTCCCTCCGTGGTGTCGCTGAAGGCAACCGCAATCGTCACGTCGGCGGTCGGCTGCGAGTCGAGCACGATTGTGAACAGGGCGAACCCGCCGCTCTCGGAAGTCACCAGTCCGCTGGTTGGCGTGACCCTGATGCCCGCCGCATCGTCGTTGACGATCGTCGCCGCGCCCTCCGAATCGCGGATCGGCGCCCCGCTGGCATTCGACAGGCGCAGGTAGAAAGTCTCGTTGGCCTCAGCAACGCGATCGCCGATCAGCGGAACGACCACGGTCTTGACCGTCTCGCCGGGCTGGAAGCTCAGTTGACCGGTGGTGGCCTGGTAGTCCGTGCCGGCGGCGGCCGTGCCATCGGCCGTGGCGTAGTCGACCGTGACAATGCCGCTGGCAGGCGGAATGAGGACGACGGAGAACACGGCGTCCACGATCCCGCTGTCCCCCTCGGTGATGGAAAGGTCCGTGACCGACAAGGCCGGCTGAGCGGGGCCACTGACCACCGGCCCCTGGTAGCGCAACACTTGCTCTGTGCCAGCGCTGGCGACGTAGAGATTCCCGTCGGCCCCGAAGGTCAGACCGATTGCCCCATCCAGGCCGCCAGAGCCCGTCGGAACAAACGGGTCGATGAATGCCCCGGTCGTGCCGTTGTAGCGCAGCACGCTGTCGCCGGTCGCGTCTGATACGTAAAGATTGCCGTCGGAACCGAAGAACTGGCCCGCAGGCCCCTGTAAGCCGCCGCTGCCGGCGGGGACAAACGCGTCGATGAATGCCCCGGTCGTGCCGTTGTAGCGCAGCACGTTGTGCGAGTCGAAGCCGGTGACATAGAGGTTGCCGTCCGGTCCGAACAGCAAGAACCCGGGCACAAGCAGTCCGCCGCTGCCGGCAGGGACAAACTCGTCGATGAATGCGCCCGTCGTGCCGTTGTAGCGCAGCACGTTGTTCGAAGTGTAGCCGGCGACATACAGGTTGCCGTCGGGTCCGAACACCAAGCCATTGGGTTGAGACACTCCGCCGCTGCCGGCGGTCACAAACTCGTCGATGAATGCGCCAGTCGTGCCGTTGTAGCGCAACACGTTGTTGGAGCCAAGCGCGCCGACGTAGAGGTTCCCGTCGGGTCCGAAGACTAGCGGGCCAGGCGAAAGCAACCCGCCACTGCCGAAGGGGACAAACGCGTCCATAAACGCGCCGGTCGTGCCGTTGTAGCGCAACACGTTGTTGGAGTTGAACCCGGCGACATAGAGGTTGCCATCCGGTCCGAAACACGTGCCATAGGGGTCCGTGAGCCCCCCGCTGCCGGCGGTCACAAACGCGCCGAGGAACGTCCCCGGGGGAAGGCTTGTCACTTCGTCGTCGAAGCTCACGAGCGCCACGTCGGCCGGATTCATGCCGCTGTATTTGGGATCCGCGCTAGCGGCCGGCGCGGTGATAACCGTATAAGCCACGTCGCCGTCCACGACCGCGTCATCCACGCCCGTAACGGTGACAACTTGGGGCACGTTCCAGTTGCCGGCGGTAAACGTCAGGCTAGCCGGCCAAACGGCCCCCTCGGTAGGATCGCTCGACGAAAGCCCGATCGTTACGTCGGCGGTCGGCTGCAAGCTGAGCACCACGCTGAACCAGGCGCTCCCACCCGTCTCCGTCGTCGCCAGGCCCGAAGTCGGCGTGACGAGAATGGCCGAATGGTCGTCATTATTACTGGTGAGCGCGACGTCGGGCGATTGCATTCCGCTGTAGGCCGGGTCCGTGCTCGTGGCCGGACCCGTGACCACGCTGTAGGCCACGTCGCCGTCGTCGACCGCGTCATCCACGCCCGTCACCGTGACGGTCTGGGAGATGTTCCAGTTGGCCGGCGTGAAGGTCAGGCTGGCGGTTGAAACCGTCCCCTCGCTGGTGTCGCTGGAAGAAAGCGGCACCGTGACATTCGCATCGGGAAACCCGGTGAGCACCACGGTGAACTTGGCCTGCCCCCCGGCTTCCGTCGTGCTGAGCCCAGTCGTCGGCGTTACCAGGATGCCCGGCGTGTCCCCGGCGATGATCACCGTCGACAGGGTGGCGAGCGCATACAGGCCGGGCGACAGGTTTGCTGCGTTGATCGCGTCCCGGATGGCGGCAGCGACCTGATCCTCGGTATCGCTTGTGCGGAAGCCCACGGCCACGTGGCCGGCGACCACCCCGTTGGCCACCGCCAAGTCCTCGAACTCGAACACGACCGTCGCCGAGCCGTCGTTGATGCTGAAGGTCTGGCCGTCTTGAAGGGCGGAACCGGGCAACACCCGCATGGTCGTAGCGTCATACAGCGTGAGCGGGCCGGGATCAATGTTCACCACCGACGACACGACCGAAGTCTGGACTTGCCGGTAGTCGTCGCCGATCCGCAGCCGGAACGAACCCGTGCCGTACTGATCGAGGTCGTTGGCAAAGGTCAGGATGGCCTTGTCCTTGTTGGCGTCGTAAACCACCGACGCCGGGTTGATCCCCGGGGCCCCGTTGCCGTCCAGGTCGGCCTCGTCGTCCAGCGGCGTTCCCGGGTCGCTGAGGAAGAACAAGGTGTAGAACCGCGGGTCCTGAGCGGAGATCAAATCGAGATCGTCGTCGTTGAAGTAGACCTCGATCTTGTTGCGGTCCTGCCGCAGTTGGCTGTCGATGAAAACGAACCCCGTCGTGCCCACGTCGACCTTCGGGATCGTCGCGCCGCCGCTGAGGCTGAGCCGGCCGTTGGACGGGTTGGGCGGAGCGACCACCGTCGCCGTGACGCCCAGACCGAGCGCCGGGTTGTTGATCCGCGCCGCCATCTTGCCGGCGACCGTCGCAGCGGTGTCGCCGGGCGCGACCTGGATCTGGTTGTCGGCCGTCGGCGCGGTGGTCACGAACTTGAACGTCACGCTGGCGGCGCCGTTGGTGATCGTGAACGTCTTCTGGGCAACCGAGGCGCCGTTGCCGGCGACGTCGAGCACGGGCACGGTGAGCAGCTCGCGCGTCACCGGCTGGGGTACCACGGCGGTGACCAGCGGACCGAGGTCCAGCGCGAACGTCAGGATCCCGTCGTCGTCCACCACCCCCAGGTTGGTGATGTCGCTCGTGGTGGGAACGAAGCTTATGCCGCGGACGTTCTTCAGCGCCTTGGCGTCGTCGCCGCCGACGATCACGATCTGGTAGAGGTCGTCGGGGAGCGTTTCCGCGAAGCGGACGATCACCTCGTTCTCGACGTCGGCCAGCCCGATCCAGCCGATCGGGACGGGCAGGTCGGGCTTCGGGCTGTTTGGGCCGAACTGGTCGTCCCCGCCGGCGCGGACCAGGTAGATCCCGGTGCCGAGCGTGGCGGGGTCGATCCGCTGCCCTTCGTTGAAGCGGAGCTTCAGCTCCCGCGGGCCCTCGGCGACCGTGTCGCCCCCCTTGAGGGTCACCGTGGCCTGCTCCCCCTCCTTGCGGATCACCGAGATGAGCTTAGGGCCTTCGCCCGCACCAGCCGTGCCGTAAACGTTCAGCAACCAGTCGTTCCAGGTCCCCGTGTTCCCGTTGCGGAGATCCTTGACGGACAACCTCCAATCGCCGGCGGAGGACTCGCCCCAGAACTGCGTGCTCATGAAGGTCCAGTTGCTGTAGCCGGAATTGAACGGGTCGTCGTGCGGCCGCGCCAGGACCGACCTCGTCCCGGAAGGCGAGATAAGCTCGACCTGCAGATCTCCGGAGACGAAATCGCTGGGGGCGGCCGTCACGTTCAGCGTGACCTCCACGTGCTCGATCGACCCGATCGCCGTCCCCATCGAAACGGTCGACGACACGCCGATCGGATTGTTGTCGGCGATGGGCCGGTTCACGCTGATCGGGGTGGCCCCCGAGCTGAGCACCTGCTCCGGGTCCACGTTCGTCCAGGCCGTGGCCAAATCGACGGCGGCCTTGGCGTTGACCGGGCCGAAGCCGTACTTGTGGCTGGTCCACAAGCCCGCGCCGTTTCTCTGCCACCCCAGCGCGTAATTGGGGTCCGTGGGGAGATAAATGTCGGTCGGGTCGTTCGGCGGTCGGGTCGGCGAGGCCTTGTCCTGGGCGGCCTGCACCAGGATGTGCTGCACGTCGCGCCAGGTAAGGTTCGGATTCGCCTCGAGGATCAGCGCAATCACGCCCGACGCCAACGGCGCAGCCGACGACGTGCCGCCAAACTGGGAGGTGTAGTCGGTGTCGGCAAAGGGATCCCCATCGGCCCCGCCGGCCATGTTGTACCCGTCGTCCCCCGTCCGGTCCGTGGTGTAAATCCCCACACTCTGCCCGCTGACCACGTTGTTCGAGTAGGCTGAGATCAGAAGGGCCGCACCGCGCGTCGAGTAATAAGAGTGCACGCCGCTGTTGTCGATCGCTGCCACGCCGACGACGTAGCGGGAATTGCTCCCCAGGTGGTAGTTGAGGTCGTCGTCGTACTCGTCGCTGTTGCCGGCGGAGAAGACGTAGACGTTGCCCAGACCGCCGCGGCCCGCCTGGACCGGTGGGGTCGCCGTGGGGTCCCCCACGGTGCCATCGTGGATCGCCGCCCGGGTCAGGGGGCCGAGGTCCGTCAGGGCGGCTGGAAAGAAGGAATACCCTACGCCCCAACTGTTGTTGTAGACGTCAATGGCGTCCTTGCTGTAGCTGAGCGCCCGAGCCGCCGTCAAGTCGTCGGGAGGGTTGGTCCCGGTTTGGGACAGGAACCGGAGCCCGGCCAACTCGGCATTCGGCGCAGCCCCCAACACTCCCAAGGCGTTGTTGCCCGTGGCCGCCGCCACGCCGGCCACGGACGTGCCGTGGTTATCGCTGACGTCCGTGACAGCCGGCGAGGGATCGTTGTCGTCGTTGTTGAAGTCGTAGCTCAGGTTCACGTTGCGATGGGTCAGATCGGGATGGTTCATCTGCAGCCCATCGTCGACGACGCCGATCACCACGCCCGTGCCCAGGCCTTGCGGCGGAGTGGCGGTCCAGTCCCAGACCGGGACCACGTTGGCGTCCTGCCCTGCCAACCCCGGCGCCGGCGCGTTCGAGCCCGTGTTCAAAAGGTGCCACTGCGAGCTGAAGTAGCTGTCCAACTGCGGCGGAATGCCGAACTCCACGTAATCCTTGGTAACCAACGGATAGCCGAAATCGACACTCGTCGACTGTTCCAGCTTCTCGGCCACCTGCTGCCACGAGTCGCTGGTGCTGAACTGCCAGACGTAGGTGTCCGCGATGAGGTCGGTGGGACCCAGGGACGTGGCCCCGACCGTCGCCGCCGCCTCCGCGGCGCTTACGCCCTCGGCCAAGCCCACAACCCACTCGTGCGTCGCGGCCAAGGACTCCGCGCTGTAAAGGTCCAGGTCCGCGGCCCGCTCGATCGACCACTGGAGCGACCGATCCCACAGATCGCCCTCCTGCACCTCCGCAGGGCCGATGTTCAACAGCACGCGGTCTTCGAACTGCTCCACGCGGAGTCCGCGGTGCTTGGACAGCAGAGCGCCGCGACGACGCTGCTTCTCCGCCGCCCGACGCCGCGAGTTCCCTTGCTTCTCCGCAAATCGACGGAACGAATTCCAGACCCCCATGGATCAATCTCCTTGCAGCTTCACCAGCCGGTTGGCCTAGGCACGAGTTCGCGTGATTATGGTCGCTTCCCTATCGAGGCAAAATGCCCGATCCGTCAAAATAGCTACCGACGGTCCAATCGGTTCGATTAAAACCCAAAAAGGCAGAAAAATCAATCCCCATACTCTCTAAAACGCATATTTTCCACCCATATCCCAGTCGCCCGATATTCCCTAGACTAACTGTATTAACTACGCTTCCACCAAAGAAAACGACGCTGGCTCGTCACCTACCGCGAATTGGAGCGCCATCCCGAAAGAAGGGGACCCGTGCGGGTGGCTTGATCGATGCCACAGGCATCCCTGGCCTGAACAATCAACTCCGGAGAAACCCCACCATCGCTGGGGTGTCCGGTGAGGGCGAGAGATATCGCTCAAGTGACACGCCCTTCGCAACTTACGCTCAGGTCCCGCAGGAAAACTCGTGGATGGCCTGTCGCTCTGCCCTCCACGCGCGTAATATGTCGGAGCCTTTAGAAGCGCAAAGGGGCAAAAGAGTTCCCTTGGCACACGGAATCGCGATGTTGCCATCGTTCTTCCAAGCGGGTGCGTGCCTGGCGGATACGGCCGCAGCCATTCGGTCTGGTCGGCTTGATCCCGTCCACCTGGTAGAGGAGTGCCTGGAGCGGATTGCCGACTACGAAAGCCGGGTGCACGCCTGGGTTTCGGTCGATCCGAAGGGGGCCCTGGAAGATGCATGGCGCAAGAAGGGGGCGGTCGCGCGGGGGGAGCCGCTCGGCCAGCTCCATGGGATTCCCCTGGGGGTCAAAGACATCGTCGACGTGGCCGGGTTCCCCACGCGAGCCGGCTCGCCGCTTCGTCCCGATCAGCCCGTCCCGTCGGATGCCCCGCTGGTCGCCCGGCTCCGCGAAGCGGGGGCGATCATCCTCGGCAAGACCGTGACCACGGAGTTTGCCTACGTCGATCCGCCGCCGACGCGGAACCCCTGGGACCGCCGATTGCGCCGCACGCCGGGCGGCTCCAGCAGCGGATCGGCGGTCAGCGTTGCCCTGGGAATGTGCCTGGGCGCGATCGGCAGCCAAACCGGCGGCTCGCTGATCCGGCCGGCAAGCTACTGCGGCGTGGCCGCCTGCAAACCGAGCTTCGGCCGCCTCCCGCTGGAAGGCGTCGTCCCCCTCGCCTATCACCTCGATCACGCCGGCCTGATCGCGCGCTCCGCTGCCGACTGCGAGTATCTGTTGCGATGTCTGATCGATCTTGGGGACGAGCCGGCGGTTGCCGACGTGCCGCCGCGGCTAGGCCTCGTCGAGCGGTTCTTCCTCGACGAGGCGGACCAGTCGGTCCGCCGAGCGACCCGCGGCGCGCTGGAGAGGCTTGCCGCCCGTGGGGCGCGGATCGAGGTCGTCGGGCTTCCTCCGGGCTTCGACGAGGTGGGGCGGATGCACCGGCGGATCATGGCCGTGGAAGCGGCCGGTCTGCACCGCGAGTCGTTCCTCGCCCAGCGAGAGGCGTTCGGGCCGAAGCTCGCTGCGCTAGTCGACGAGGGGCTCGCCGTCTCCGAGGCGGACTACGCCGCCGCGCTTGCGCACCAACGGGCGTTTCGCCAGGGGATCGGAGACTGGCTCGCGCGGGCGGACGCGATGGTGATGCCGGCGACCGACACGACCGCGCCGGCGAGCCTGGATACGACCGGGGACGCAAAGTTTCAACTGCCTTGGAGCTACGCCGGCGTGCCTGCGGTGTGCATTCCGTGCGGCCTGGCCCCGGACGGGATGCCGGCCGGGCTCCAATTCATCTCCCCCCACGGCGCCGAGGCCTCGCTGCTTCGGATCGCCCGCTGGTGCGAGCGGTGGCTGGACTTCCGCGAGCTTCCGCTGCTTTTGGGCCAGCGGCCCGTTGAAGGGCCGCCGGCCACGCCGCCGGGGTCAGTTGGTCCGGGAATCCAGTAGGACCGGCGTCTCGCCGGTCCGGGGAGAATGTCCGCGGGCTGCGGGGACGGGCGAGACGCCCGTCCTACTCACGCTCGGTTCGGGCGGCATCCCGGCAAACGAATTCCCCGACGGCCTCACGTAGCTGAGAGCTGATGGCCGAGAGCTGACAGCCCTCTCCGAACCCGCACTCAGCAGGCGGCGCCCGACTGCCAGGTTTCGGTCCAACCACACCCCGCCCAGGAGAGCCCGACGCCAAAGCCGATCATCAGGGTCCGCTTGCCGGGCCTCAAGCGGCCCGACGCCCGCAAATCGCGAATCAGAATCGGGATCGTGGACGAGACCGTGTTGCCGCACTCTTCCAGCGCGATGGGGAGCTTGTCGGCATCCAGGTCGAGCTTGACGCGGAGGTGCTCAAGCAGGAAGGCAGTGGCTTGGTGCATCAGATAGATGTCGACGTCGTCGCGGGACCAACCCGTTTGAACGAAGAGCTGGTCGATCATCGGCGGAACGACGTCGAGGGTGAACTTGAGCAGTTCGGGGCCGTCCATGTAGAGGCTGCTGGGCCAGCGCTTTCGCTTGCGAGGCTTCATGGCAAAGGCAGGGCTGCGGATCGCGCCCTCGGTGACCATCAAGGTGTCGCCGCCCCGGCCGTCGGTGCCAAAGACAAAGGGTCCCAAGGAGGGCTCGTCGGCGGCCTCGACCAGGGTGGCAGCCGCCCCGTCGCTGAAGATCGTCCGCAGCGAGCGGTCGGTCGGGTGGATGTACTTGGAATAGGTCTCCGAGGTGATGAAAAGAATCCGCTGGGCAGCCCCGGCACGGATCAGCCCGTCGGCCAGCGCCAGCCCATACACGAAACCCGAGCAGCCGAGGTTGAAGTCCAGCGCGCCCACCGAGGTGGGCAGCCCGAGCCGGTCCTGGACCAGGCAGGCCGTGGTCGGCAGGGGATAGTCGGGCGTTTGCGTGCAGACGAGGAGGAAATCGATCGAGCGGGGGTCAATACAGTAGTCGCGAAACAGCTTTTCCGCCGCCGCCACGGCGAGGTCGGACACGAATTCCCCCGCGCCCGCCACCCGACGTACGCGAATGCCGGTCTTCCGGTAAATCAGGTCCATGTCCCAGTTCGGGAATTGCTTGGCCAACAGATCGTTGTCCTCAGCCGTCTCGGCCAGATGGATCGCGATCGGGCCAACCGAGGCATATTTCATGGCGGAGTCCTTGGCCGCCCGACGAACCGGACAAGCGGTGATCGCGTTTCGGAGAAAGCCAAGCAAACTAACACGGCGACCTGTTTGAGGTCAAGCGGAAATCCCAAGAAGGCGTGCGGCCCGAGGCAGGCAGTCGATTGCCGATTTCTCCTCCATTTGCGAGCGACGGCCGGCCGAAACGAACTACAGGTCACTCCGGAAAGCTCATGGCATCGCTCGGCATCTGTCAGGGAGGGCGACGTTGTCAGTCACGAGCCGCATTCGTCTTTTCTATCTTCTCCATATTTCCAAGCCTTCTTCAGGCCGTTCAATTTACCAGGCGATCGATCGCTACCGAGCCCTATCCATTGTAGAGTTGGGCGTTGGCAACGCACAGCGGGCGTTGCGGATGATTGAAGTAGCCAGCCAACACGCACCACCCAATCAGGTATCCTATACCGGAGTGGACGTGTTTGAGGATCGATCCCCGGGCGACGTTCGCCAAGGGGGCATCTCTCTCAAAGCGGCCCATCGACTTCTCCGTCCAAGCGGGGTTCGGGTCCGGCTGCTGCCGGGAGACCCCTATTCAGTCCTTGCCCGGATGGCCAACCACCTCGGCAAAGCCGACCTGTTGATCGTCTCTTCCGGACTGCCCGCGCCATCGCTGGCCCGGGCCTGGTACTACATCCCCCGGATGCTGCACGCAAAATCCCAGGTGTTCGTCGAGAGAGCGGCGGTCTCGGATGGGGAAGTCACGATACGCCGACTGTCGCTGGATCACGTCCATCTCTTGGCGTCGAAGGCCACGCGACTCCACCGCGCCGCCTAGGTAGATGCCAAGTTGCTCCTTGGATGCGGCGCAATTGGCTCGCGCCCCTGTGCCTCCCGGGGCTTGGATTAGCGGGGCCCGAACCTTTGTCACTTCCGCTGCTCTTTGGTGGCGGTGTGCGATGTCGAGAGGGGGTTGCTCGTCGGTTCGCGGAGAATAGCCTATAATTGAGGGTTTGAGCCCGCCGGGCCTGGGGCGGACGGAGAGAATGTTCGGCACCGGTCGTAACGGCCGGCAAGACAACAAGTTGCGCTGCTATGAGCACCGCCAATCCCCCTCGAACGATGTTCGAGAAAATCTGGGACGCCCATGTCGTCCACGCCGAAGAAGGAAAGCAAACACTCCTCTACGTCGACCTCCATCTCGTCCACGAAGTCACAAGCGCTCAGGCGTTCGAGGGGATGCGGCTGGCTGGTCGGGAGGTCCGGCGACCCGAGCGGACCGTGGCCACCGTCGACCACAACGTTCCCACAACCGACCGGCGGCTCCCGATCGCCGATCCGCTCTCCAAGCGGCAGATCGACGCGCTGCGCGAGAACTGCCGGCAGTTCGGGATTCGTTTCTATGACTTGGACGACCGCAACCAGGGGATCGTCCACGTGATCGGGCCCGAGTTGGGGTTGACCCAGCCGGGGATGACGATCGTCTGCGGCGACAGCCACACCGCCACGCATGGGGCGTTCGGGGCGCTGGCGTTTGGGATCGGGACGAGCGAAGTCGAGCACGTGCTGGCCACGCAGACCCTGCTTCAGTACAAGCCGAAAGCTCTGGAGATCCGCGTCGAGGGGCGATTGCCGTCCGCGGTGACTGCCAAGGACTTGATCCTCCATCTCATCGGCCGGATTTCCCCCCAGGGCGGGACCGGCTACTGCATCGAGTACACCGGCCAGGCGATCCGCGCCCTGAGCATGGAGGAGCGGATGACGGTGTGCAACATGTCGATCGAGGCGGGAGCGCGGGCGGGGCTGACCGCTCCCGACGAGAAAACCTATGAGTACCTCCGTGGCCGCCCGTTCGCCCCGGCGGATTTCGACGCGGCCGTGGAGCATTGGAAGAGGCTGCCGAGCGATCCCGGGGCGAGATACGACCGCGTTCAGGTTTTCCAGGCAGCGGAAATCGAGCCGCAGGTCACGTGGGGGACCAGTCCCGCCCAAGTGACCGCGGTGCTTGGGAAGGTGCCCGATCCGGCCGGGTTTCCCGATGAAACCGACCGGAAGGCGGCCGTCAAGGCGCTGGAGTACATGGGCTTGACGCCCGGGACGCCGATCGCCTCGATCCGCGTCGACCGCGTGTTCATCGGCTCGTGCACCAACGGTCGCATCGAGGACCTCCGCGCAGCGGCCGCCGTGGCCCGCGGACACCGGGTGGCCGACGGCGTCTCGGCCATGGTCGTTCCCGGCAGCGGCTCGGTCAAGCGCCAGGCCGAGGCCGAAGGGCTGGACCGGGTGTTCGCCGCCGCGGGCTTCGAGTGGCGCGAGGCCGGCTGCAGCATGTGCCTGGCGATGAACCCCGACCGGCTCGAGCCGGGCCAGCGGTGCGCGTCGACCAGCAACCGGAACTTCGAGGGGCGCCAGGGCAGAGGCGGACGTACTCACCTGGTGTCGCCCGCGATGGCGGCAGCCGCCGCCATCGCCGGCCATTTCGTCGACGTCCGCGACTGGGGTCACCGATAATGCGACCGTTTACGCGACACACCGGGCTGGTCCTCCCGCTGGACCGATCCAACGTGGACACCGACCAGATCATCCCCAAGCAGTTCCTCAAGCGGATCGAGCGGAGCGGCTTTGGGCAGTTCCTCTTCTACGATTGGCGATTCCTCGACGACGGCTCGAGCCATCCCGAGTTCGTCCTCAACCGTCCCGAATACGCCGGGGCCAGCATCCTCCTGGCACGGCGGAATTTCGGCTGCGGATCGAGCCGGGAGCACGCCCCCTGGGCATTGGAGGACTACGGGTTCCGGGTTCTCATCGCGCCCTCCTTCGCCGACATCTTCTACAACAACTGTTTCAAGAACGGGATTCTCCCGATCCGGCTCGACGAGGCGGCGGTGGAGGAGCTGTTCGTCCGGACCAAAGAACACCCGGGCTACAGGCTCACCGTTGACCTCCAGGAATGCACGATCCGTGACGAGCACGGCCTGCTGCTGGGGTTCGAGGTGGACGGCTTTCGCCGGCACTGTCTGCTCGACGGGCTGGACGACATCGGCCTGACGCTCCGGCAGGAAGACAAGATTCTCGCTTACGAAAAGGCCCGCGGGATCGCGTAGAGAGGAACGCCGCACCGTTGCGTTCCGGCCCGGCTACGCTCGCAGCCGTTTTGGGGCGCGGTGGTTGGCCTGTCGGGCCGGTTCTCGCATTGGGGGGGCGAGCCGGTCGAGGGCAGTCTGGAGCAGCTCGACTTGCCCCTGGCGGCCGATCTTGGCGCGGGCCTTGCCAGGGCAGAACCAGCGGCGCTGGCGCCAGCGGGCCTCTTCCCAGGTTTCCGATTCGTGCACGACCCGCATCAGGTACGCGGCCACGGTCAGCGTGCAGCCCCACTTGGAGTATGTGTAATGGCCGAGCAGGCGCCCTTCCACCGGGCCCCGCAGTCCGGCCTCCTCCCAGGCCTCCTTGATCGCGGTCTGCCTGAGAGACTCCCCCGGGTCAACGATCCCTTTGGGAAACCCCCAGCGTCCTTTCCGGCTGGAGGTGACGAGGCAGAATTCCAACTCGCCTCCGCGCCGCCGATACGGCACCGCACAGGCTTGGCGGATCGGCCGGTCCTGGGAACGTTTGTATGCCTTGGACATGCGGGGATTCTAACGCGACGTGCCCGACGGACAAAGATCAGTTCGGATCGAGCGAAGCCAAATGGGCTTGATTGCGGCACTGCTCATGATGGCTGGAATTGCCTTGCACTTTCCGACGCGATCGGCGGTGGTGCACTGGGTGGAGGATCAACTGGAGCGGGTACGGCAGGAACGGGGTTAGGGCGATAGCCAGATCCTTGTGAACTCCGCCCATTTACTCAAGTTCTCGGCTCCGTCGCTATTCATCCCGAAATTCCCTGATTTCCCATCCGGCCTGGATTCCCTTCTCCGGGCACTTCCCGTCCGAGAATCTCCTGGCAGCCCCGCTGAAATCCGCGTTGACCGCCGCGGCGGCTTCTCATATCGTATGACCCCCAATTTTGGGTCTATACGGCCGGGCCGGTGAATTGCCTGTTCTCCCTGTCTTGTGCATTTTTCCGCCAACTGTTTGCCGGACTTCCATGCCGCGGTCGAGTTGCAGTCGCTCACGGATCATGAGGCGAGATCGGGTGGTCCTTTGCGCCCTCGCGATCGTGTTGGCTGCGCTCCCGCTGGCTGGCGGGTGCTCGACGGGCAAGATGGCCACGTTGCGATCCGTCCCCCACAGCCCGCTGGTCGACCAACTCAAGCTGACCGCCTGGGGCGGCCCGCGGCCGAGCGACCGGACCCAACAATTCCTGCGGGTATACGACTTGACCAGAGACCTCAAAGGGGACCCTCAAACGCTGTTGCACAAAGTCCAGGCGATCCTCGATCGGGAGCCCTCGGCGGAAAAAGCCTATTCCATCGCGGAACTGAGCTACTTGGAGGCGAAGCGGGTCGAGGCCACCAATCCGCAACTGGCGATGAATTTCTACGGGGCCTCGGTGCTCCACGCCCACAAGTACCTTTTCGACGATCGGTTCCGCTACCTCCGCAACCCCTATGATCCCCAATTCCGCGGGGCTTGCGACCTCTACAACGGGGCCCTCGAGGCCGCGCTCCGCCTGATCTGCCGCGACAAGGGCTTGACGCCGGGGCAGACCTACACGCTCCGCACCGCGGGAGGCAACTGGAACATCACCTGCGTGGTCCGTGGCGGCGGTTGGCGACAGGAGGACTTCGGCCGCTTCCAGTTCGTCTCTGACTACGAGATCCACGGCCTGAAGAATCACTACCAGGCGTACGGGCTGGGGGTTCCGCTGATCGCCGTCCGCCGCGGTTACCCGGGCGAGCCGGCGGCGGCCCGCTACTATCCGGCCGGGCTGAGCTTCCCGGTGACGGCCTTCTTGCGGCCCGAGCCGGAGGGGGCCCGCGCGTTTCCGGGCGCGGCGGCCCCGCGGACCGCCGCCCTGGAGCTGTACGACCCCCTTGCGGTCGACAACGTCCCGGTGGGCGACGTCCGCGTGCCGCTGGAGAGCGACCTCACCACGCCGCTGGCGTGTTTCCTCTCCAATCCCGCGCTGGGCAACCTGGCCAATCTCGGCCTGCTCCGCCCCGACGCGCTCCTGGCCGGCCGGCCCAACGGCGGCGCCCCGATCATGGGCCTGTACATGGTCCAGCCCTACCAGCCCGGCAAGATCCCGGTGCTGATGGTCCACGGCCTCTGGTCCGACCCGATGACCTGGATGGAGATGTTCAATGATCTGCGGAGCTGTCCCGAGATCCGCGATCACTACCAGATCTGGTTTTACCTCTATCCGACGGCGCAGCCCTTTTGGGTCAGTGCGGCGCAATTGCGCCTTGACCTCGCCGAGGCGAGGCAGGTGCTCGACCCCGGGCACCGCGAGCCGGCGCTCGATCAGATGGTGCTCATCGGCCACAGCATGGGCGGGCTCGTCGCGCGGCTGCAGACGCTGCAAAGCCGCGACGATTTTTGGCGGGTCGTCAGCGACAAGCCTTTCGATCAGCTCAAGGCCGATCCCGAGATCCGCGAGCGGATCGAGCGATGTTTCTTCTTCCAGCCCAACCCGTCGGTTCGCCGGGTGATCACCATCGGCACGCCCCACCGGGGGAGCAGTTTCTCCAACCAGACGACGCAATGGCTGGCGGCGAAGCTGATCCGCCTCCCCCAGATGCTCATCCAGGGCCAGCAGGCGCTGTTTCGCAACAACGGCGGTTTCTTTCCCCAGCGGTCGCTGCTGCGGATCGAGAACAGCGTCGACGCCCTGGCGCCCGGCTCGCCGATCTTCCCCGTGATGCTGGGCACCCCCCGGGCGCCGTGGGTGAAGTATCACAACATCGCGGGGGTGGTCCCGCGCCAGGGGCTTTGGGGAAAGCTGGCCGGCAATGGAGACGGGCTGGTCGATTACGAAAGCGCCCGGATCGACGACGCCCAGAGCGAGCTGGTCGTTCCCGCCGATCACAGCTCGGTCCACTGCCATCCGCTGGCGGTGCTGGAGGTCCGGCGGATCCTGCTGGAGCACATTGCCGAGCTTCGCTCGTTCCCCGCCTCGCCCCCGCCGGACCATACCGCGGCCCAGGCCCTCATGCTCCGCTAGAGGCCGCTTCCGCCAGCTTTACTTCCCCGCGCGGATTTGATAGGTTACGCGGGCGATTGGCCCGCTCGGCTCACCGTCCGAGATCGTCGGCGACCTTGCGGTGGCGGCCGTGTTTGTCGGTAGCTTCCTGGGAGGGACTTATGCTGCCCTTGGGAGGACTGGGAGGCCTGGGAGCCCTGGTGCTTGCCCTGCAGGCGATCGCGGCGATTCACGCCCTGCGGACGGGCCGGCCCTATTGGTGGTTCTACGTGATCCTCTTCCTGCCCGGGATCGGCGCCGTCATTTACCTGATCTCCGAAGTCCTTCCCGAGACCCGCCGCAGCTCCGAGCTGAAACGGCTGGGAGCCAACCTGATCCAACTGGTCGATCCCGGCCGCGATCTCCGCAAGCTCCAGGAGGACCTCGAAGTCTCCGACACGTTCAAGAACCGGCAGGCGCTGGCACGGGGCTACGTGGCCGCGGGAAGGTACGAGGAGGCGATCGCGCAGTACCAGAGATGCCTGGCGGGGACGTTCCAGGACGACCCCTGCGCGACGCTCGAGCTCGCCCAGACCTATTTCCTTGCCAGGCGCTACGGTGAGGCGATCGAGACGATCGATCGCTTGAAACGCACCAACGAGCGGTTTCGTCCCGAAGAGCGGGAACTGCTGTGGGCGCGGACCTTGGAGGAATCGGGGGACAAGGCGCGGGCCCTAGAGCGTTACGCGGCGATCGTGGAGCGGTCATCGGGCGAGGAGGCCCGCTGCCGCTATGCCCTGTTGTTGGAGGAAACGGGCCAGGTCGAGAAGGCCCGAGAGACCTTCCGCCAGATCGTGCTCCGCGCCCGGCGCTCCCCGCACTATTACCGCCGGGCCCAGAAGCCGTGGGTCAAGATCGCCAAGCAGCACCTTGCCACGTAGGTGAGGCCCTCCGGAAACTCGTTTGCCGGAATGCCGTCCGACCTGACCGTGAGTAGGACCGGCGTCTCGCCGGTCGCCACCGGCGTCTCGCCGGTCGCCACCGGCGTCTCGCCCGTCCGCACAGTCTGCGCAGAGTGCCCCTGGACCGGCGAGACGCCGGTCCTACTGATTCCTGGAGGGCCTCAAACAAGCGCGCCGCTCGGAATCACTCACTTTTCGGGAAGAACGGGAAGAGCCGCCGCAACTGCTCCTTGTTGGGACGCCGCCCGTATTCGCAAATCTCGAAGGCCTCGGCGTAGCGGACCTGCTTGCCGCGCTGCTCGCCGTAGAGTCCGACGAGCTTCTCCCGGTAGCGGTTGGCGACGGCCGCCGAGCGGCTGCGGAAGCCCTCGGCGACCTGGATTCTGCGGCTGGCGCGCGCGGCGTCGGTCTTCGGCACCGAGCCGGTTGCGCCCCCCTCGACGAACTGCGACTCCATGCCCACCAGGGCCTCGACCTTCTTTTCGATCACCTCGTCGATCGCCACCACGAGGTCCGGCCGAAAGGGGTTCGGTCGCTCAAAACCGTCCTGAGAATAGAGAAAGACCGGGTTGCCGGTGAGGTAGGGCGTCTCGGGACAGAAAAAGGGGACGGTGACCATGTAGGCCGAATCCTGCATCAGGACGCCCACGTAGCGGTGATCGGGGTGGTAGTCGTTGGGGCGATGGCCGATGACGATGTCGGCGCCCCACTCGCGGATCACCCGGGTGATTTGCCGGCGGTTCTCCAGGGTCGGCTCCAGCTCGCCGTCGTGGATGTCTAGCACGCGGCTGGTCGTGCCGAGGATCTTCGAGGCCGCGGCGGCCTCGGCCTTCCTCCGCTTGGCCAGCTCCGGGCCGAAGACCTGCGAGTGGCCGATGTCGCCGTTGGTCACCGAGACCAAGGCAACGTGGTGTCCCTGGGCAGCCCAAAGGGCGCCCGTCCCGCCGGCGCGAATCTCCGAGTCGTCGGGGTGCGCCCCGAAGACGACGATCCGCAGTTTTCCGTCGTCGGGCCGTTTTGCAGGGACGCCCAGCCGGGTCGACCGCGGTTGGGGCCCCTGCGCGGGAGACTCGCCGGCCCACATGATCCCCAACGCGATCCCCAGGGCAATTCCCAACGTGATCGAGTGCCAGTGCCGCGTCTGCATCTGTCGAACCTCCTGCGTCCCCGAGAAGTGATCGGTGTCAAGGCCGTACTGCAACCGCCGCCCATTGTAGGCGGGCCCGACCCCGGTTGCTACAGGCCCCAAACGACGCGACGGGAAGGGGCCGTCAAGGTTCCGCGCTTAGACCGCCAGGGGGACGCACCGGATTGGGCGGGGGCTGCCGCCGGGGAGCGCCGGCCCCACGCAAGCGGTGAAGGGTTCCTGGGGTGCAATCGCCAGGCGCGGGGCGCGGCGCTTCGGCAGAAAGGGGCCCCCCGGGGAGTCGCACGGGGAATCGGGCTCTTCGTCGGACGGGGGATCGCCGGGCGGGCAGTCTGATTCCCGGGGCGCCGCCGGATCGGCGGTCGCGGCCTCATTGTTCCCGCAGACCCCAGCCCCGGGCAATTCCCGCGCGGCAGACTCCCCGAGCAGCTCCGTGCGGAGGACCTGGACTCCCTGGGGGGCCTCCACCCCGATCTTCACCGCCCGGCCTTTGATCCGCAGGACCGTAACCGTGATGTTCGGGCCGATCTGGACCTTCTCTTCGACTTTCCTGGTGAGGACGAGCATGGCACACTCCTTTCTGCCGTGTTCTCGTTGAGCCGCAGCGCCGGAGGCGTGCGGCCGCGGCCGTCCAACGTCCAATCCATTCCCGCGAACCAGTCCGATGCAGCGGGTGGAAGAGCCGGTGGAGGAGACGTTCCGCGACGAGTTCTTGATGACCTGAGTTTGCCCTTGCGAATCCGGAACGGGAGCAATCGGCGTGCCGAACCGCGGGAAGTCGCGGCCGCTTCGCGGTAACCTGTTCTCCGAAGGCCAGTTAACGCACCCGGCGTCGATAAAGCCCTCAAACCGCTAGTGTACGGATTTACAACGGCTTTCAATCGTTCCGACCACGCACCGGCGGCATGCCCTCCCTTGGAAGAGATTGAGCAAGCACCAGCGTGCGGTAAGAGGAAGACAACGTCGGTCGCCGGAACGGTTCTTGCGGGCAGTCTCCCTCGCGCCGGCGCTCCCCCGCCGTACTGCACTCGGTGATTGCGCCGGCGCCGCAGCGCGGCGTGCGGAGGCTCACGTCCGCTGGCGGCGGGCGATCTCGTCGCGAAGCTTCGCCGCCAACTCGTACTGCTCGCTGGCGACCGCTTCGGCCAGTTGCTCGCTCAGCGTCCGTCCGAGCTGGTACTGGGTGCGGACCCATTCCCGGAGCTTGACGAGTTGGGCGATCAACGGGTCCTCCTCGAACTGCTCCTCGGCGTCGATGGCCGAGAACACGCCGCGAATCTGCTCCAGGCCCGACGTCACTACCTCGATGGCCGCCTCGGGACCCGATTCCTCCAGCGCGGCCAGCGCCGCGGCTTGGGTGCGGTGGAAGAGGACGAAGGGTCGGTACTGCTCGTGGGAAAGGGTCCACTCCTGGTCCGGCGAATGGGAGGCCACGAAGTCCATCAGCGCCAGGGTGTGGTCGGCGTCGGACGCCACCCGATCGAACTGGCGCAACGACAGCCAACAGATCCGCCGGTGATAGTATTGGAGGAACTCCCGGTCGATTTCCAGGCATTGCTCCTCGTCGAGCACGAAGTCTTCGCCGTTGGTGGACGGGTTCTGGCGGAGGTAGTCAAGATAGGTATCCGCTTCCCCGGGCCGCGCCCCGTCCGGCCGGAGCCTGGTCTCCATCTGCATCAGCCCCATCTCGATCCGCATCTGGAGGACCTCGCGGCCGTCCGAGGCCTGGATCAACCGGGCGCTGACGACTCCCGGCTCGAAAGGCCACTGACGCAAAATGGGGTCGATGTCGCGATGATTGCGGGTCATGGTGCCGTGGACTCGGCGGCTGCGGTTCTTCGGGGTCTTGGCAACTCGGTCAGACGCTCGCCGAGTCATTGTACCAGACGGGGCCGCCGTGGGGCCACCGCTCATGGGATCCACCAGAATTCGGGGAATCGGGTCCCCCCACGCAGGCTTCTGGCGCTTCCCAGAGTCTCAGTCCTGGGGATGGGCACGTCGCGAACGCTTCTTCTCCGAGCGTTGCCGCTTGTGCTGAAGCCGCCGCTCGATGGCCCCGTGAGTCGGGCGCGTAGCCTTCCGCGGGCGGGGGACGCGAGATGCCTCGGCCAGCAGCCCTCGAAGCTTCTCCAGGCAATCCGCGACGTTTCGCCCCGCGTCGCGGAACCGCTGGCTGGAAACCAGCAGGTCTCCCTCGGCCGTCAGCCGCCGGCCCAGCCTCGCCACCAGCCGCGCACGGAACTCCTCGGGAAGGCTGGCGCTGGACACGACCGCCCAACGGAGCGTCGCCTTGGTGTTGACCTTGTTGACGTTCTGGCCCCCCGGGCCCGAACTGCGGGCGAAGCTGAACCGGAATTCGCGAAGGGGGATCTTGATGTCGGGGGCTACTACGAGCATTGTGCCTGAGTCCGAGTCGCGGCCCATCGTACAGCGGGCAAAGCAAATGGCGTCTACGGCCGGATCGGGAAGAGTTCTGCGAAGGCCTTCTTCGCGTGGTCCAGCAGGGCATGGTAGTCGATTGTTTCCACTTCCTCGCCGATCAACTCCACGTCGTAGTAACCGTCGTAGCCCGAGGCGGCCAGCGCAGCGCCGATCTGCTTGAGCGGGACTACTCCTTCGCCGAGGCGGCAGCGGTTTTGTTCGCCCACCGGAGGCTGCCGGCCATCCCCCAATTGGACGATAGCGATCCGGTCGACCAACTGGGGAATACGGGCAGCCAGGTCGGCGTTGAACCCGAGGTGATAGGTATCCAGGACCATTTTGACCTGCGGGCTGCCGACCGTGTCCAACATGGCCATGAGGTCGTCGATGGAAGTGAGGAACGTGAACTGCCCGGCACAGCCCGGGTGCATCGGCTCGACGGCCAGGGCGATCCCGAGCTCGGCCGCCAGGGGTGCCAGCTCGATCAGGGCGTCTTTGAACAGGCGTCGGGCGTGGTTGTAGGTATGGCCGGCCCGAGCCCCGCTGTAGACGATCAGGGTTGGGGCGGCCAGCGCGGCCGCGGTCCGCAGGGCGTCGGCGGCGTCGTCCACGCTGGTGCGGAACGAGCGGCCATCGCTTCCCGTGAACCCCCCCGCCCAAAGGAGGTGGGAGACCTTCAGGCCGGTCTCCGCCAGCAACTCGATCCCCTTGGCCTCACCGTAGTCGGACAGTTTGTGCCGCCACACGCCGATCTCGGGGATTCCGGCCGCGGCGTAGTTTGTCGCGTCCTCCTCGAACGACCAGCGGAAGGTGGTCGTCTCGTTCATGGAAAGCGTTGCCATCCGTGCAAACTCCCGGTTCGGTCCGCCCTGGGTTCTCGGGGCGTCTTCCGTCTCATGGTGCCCCAAAGTCCACCCCACCCGACTCCGAAAGGGTAGTATGGAGAATTCCCCTGATCCTGTAAAGCGCAACCCTGCTGGCAGGACCGGGAAACCGGTTTAGCTGATCTTGACGGGATTCGGGCCAGGCGGCGACACTATCCGGCCTATGCATCGGATGACGCGCTACGTCCTGAGCGAGCTGCTCAAATTGTTCCTGGCGGCGCTGGTGGCGTTCACGGGCGCCATGCTGCTGGTGGGGGTCTACATGGAGGGGAGCCGCCAAGGATTGCCCCTCGTCCCGATGCTTCGGCTGACGCCGTACGTTCTCCTCATGAGTTTCCGGGTTTCGGTTCCCGTCGCCTTGCTGTTGGCGACGACGAGCCTCTACTCGCGGATGTCCGGGTCCAACGAGGTGCTGGCCATCAAGGCGCTGGGGATATCGCCGATGGCGGTCCTTGCGCCCACCCTGGTTCTGGCCGTGCTGGTGAGCCTCGTCTCGGTGTGGCTCAACGACGGGGCCGTTTCGCAAGGGAGCGCAGGGATCGAAAGGGTCACCGTCGAGGCGGTCGAAGAGGTCGCCTACGGAATGCTCCGCTCCAATCGTTCCTACAAGGCGGGCGGTTTCTCGATCAACGTGACGCGGGTGGAGGACCGGCGATTGATCCTTCCCACGGTGGTGTTCGAGGCCCGGGGCAGTATTCCGGCCTTGACCGTGTATGCCGACGAGGCCGAGCTGCAGGCCGACCACGAGGAGCACGTCCTGCTGATCTTCTTCCGCAACGTTACGATCGAGGAAGGCGGCCGGAGCGTCTCGGTTCCCGAGTTCAGGCACGAGATTCCCTTGCACGACGCCAGCCGGGCCGACGACAGCTCGCGCCGCCCCTCCTGCCTCCCCATGTCGCGGATCGAGGCGGAGCTGGCCAAACAGGAGAAGGCGATCCAGCGCCGCAAGGAGGAGTTGGCGGCGACGGCCGCAGGCCAGATGCTCTCCGGCGATTTCGAGGGGCTCGCAAGCCCCACCTGGACCCGGCGAATGGTCGAGCTGGAAGGGATGCAGGGCCACCTTTGCCGCCTCCGCGCGGAGCCCTACCGCCGCTGGTCGGGCGCGTTCAGTTGCCTGTGTTTCGTCTGGGTCGGCGCCTCGATGGCCATTTGGCTCCGCAACCGCGATTTCCTCCAAAGCTTCTTCATCTGTTTCGCCCCCATCCTGATCGCCTATTACCCGCTCTTCATGGTCACCACCAACGGGGCGAAGAACGGCACCTTCCCCCCCCTCGCGGTCTGGACCGGAAACGCGATTCTCGCCCTGTGGGGCGCCTGGGCCTTGAGGAAAGTCCTCAGGTACTGAAGGCGCCCGGCGGGCTAGCGGCGCGGCGATGCGGCCGGGGCTTTCCCGGGTTTCGGCTTGGGCTTGGCGGGCGGCGCGGGCTTCGGGTCCTTGAGGTTCCAAGCCGTCAGCCAGCGGGTCTCGATCGGCGCCAGCTCGAAGTCGTCTTTGAGGTGCTTCTGGAAATCCGGCATGTGGGCGGCACCGTAGAAGATGGCGATCTTCTTCTTGTTGCCGTCGATCGCTTTGCGCAGCTCGGCCATGGCCACCTTGTTGCGATCGGAGATCAAGGCGGAGCCTTTCGGGCCCTCGATGGCGTGGATCGACCCTTCCATGTCGCGAAACTGCCCGGCCATGATGCGTTTCAGGGCCAGCGCGCGGTTCTTGTTCAGTAGCGCCGCCAGCAGTTGTGCTTCGGAAACGGAGCTGTTGTCCTGCTGGGCCATGGCATGGGCCATCATGCGGAGGAGGACCGTCCAGAAACTCTCGCCCCGCTTCTGCATCGATTCGGCGAGCTGCTGGGGGGACATGTCGGCGTGAATCATGTTCGGCTTGGAATAGTCGATCACGTCGAGTTGGAAGGTGAGATCGAGCACTTGGGTAAGCCCCGCCTGGAGGGCGGAAACCGGATGATCGCTCCTTGCGGCCCCCCGCGTGACCCGCGTCCCCTTCGGGGCTACCAGCTCGTACAGCACGGCGTCGTACCCCGCGAACCGCCGGTTCAGCTCGTCATAGTAGCTCTTGTCGGCGATGTGGACCGCCGCGATCAGATCCACCTTCGGGCTGGTCTTCCCGCAGTCCTGAGGAACATAGCTCACGATGGCCGCCTCGAGGGCCGACGGCTGCTTCTTGTTCTCGTCGATCGCCAGCCGCAGGAACTCGCTACCGGGCCTCCCGGCCGCGGGCTCTTTGGGCAACTTGTCGGCCGGCTGGTCGGCCATTGCCTTGGTGCCGCACGCCACCGCGAGGAGGACCGCAGCGACCCACTGAAGCGTTCGGAGGCGTCTCATCGTTGTGCATCCCCCTGGGAGACGTTGGCTTCCCCGCGCGGGCTGGCAAAGCGAGGCGAGATCGGGGCTTAGTCATTTAAGTATAAGGTCCGCCTGCCGGGCGTACAGACCGCTCGCTTGGCGGCTCGAAGTCGCCGAGGCGATCTCGGGTTGAGGCATGAAGCAGCGCAAGAAGAGAAGCGTCCCGGCCGGTTTTCGGGGAACTCTACGCGGGCCACCCTCGTCCAAGTAGGGCATGGTTGCGCGATCATGTAAAGCTTGATAATTTGGGGGTTTTGGCAAATTGGTAATGGGCCATCGGCTCGGACGTCGTCCTAGAGGGATGCCAGGAAAGGGTTTCGGAGAAAAGGCTGCTTGAAGTTGCTGAGACCCGATATGCCACCCATTTTGGGGCACCGCTTGAGAATGGCGTTGGGCCATCCGGGCGGAGGTGGGAACAGGTTCCTGGTCGCGTTTCTATCTGGTCTGGTGGAACGCTTGGAGAAGTGCAGTTCACGGGGCTCCGGGTGGGGAGGAAAAAGCTTGACGGGCGCAACCGATTGAATCATGATGGACTGCTAATCTGGCAAATAAGGGAAAATCCGAAGGCAAAGGGGAATTGGGTAATTTGGAAAACACGTAATGGACGCGCCTAGCGCGATCCCCTGCCCTCGCGGCGATCGCTCACGGTCGGTTATCGTGCGCATCATGGCGATGTCCGCTGGGACTTTGCCATAAAAGGTGCCTGAGGGGTTCCTTTCAGGGCGGAGCGGGGCGCGTGCCCATTCACGCGGATTGAGGCGCGGAGCAGGCTTCGGGTACATTTCCGGGAAGATGGGTCGGGGATCGCACCCCGTCGTGGCAGGACGTGAGTGGCCGCAAGGCTGGTCTTGGAGTAAGGGATGAGTCAGACTGCCGGTGCGGGCGAGATGGTTCGCGTCGAGTGCGCGGCGTCGGCCGGTTTTGAGACCTGGTTGGCGCAGGCGGGCGGGTCGCTCGTGGTCTCCACGTACCAGGCCGGCAAGGTGGCGATCATCGGCTGGGACGGCCGCCAGGTGACCCTGTTGATGCGGCAGTTCGACAAACCGTTGGGCTTGGCCGTCGACGGCGCCCGGATGGCGCTGGCCACGAGGCACGAGGTGTGGCTGTTTGCCAACGCCCCCTTGCTGGCGCATGAGTACCTGGAGGGGCAGCCGGGGCGATACGATACCCTGTACCTGCCCCGCGTCACCTACCACACCGGGGACGTCCACACGCACGACATCGCGCTGGACGGCAGCGACGTGCTGGTGGTGAACACGCGGTTTTCGTGCCTGGCGCGGCTGAGCGCGGACTACAGCTTCGTGCCGGTGTGGAGACCGAAATTTGTCACCGACTTGGTGCCCGAGGATCGCTGCCACCTGAACGGCGTGGCGATGTGCGACGGGCGGCCGAAGTACGTGACCGCCTTGGGCACGACGGACGTCTTTGGGGGCTGGCGTGAGAACAAGGCGACGGGCGGGGTGGTGATCGACGTGGACACCGACGAGATCGTGCTCGGCGGGCTGGCCATGCCGCACTCCCCCCGCTGGTACGACGGCCGCCTGTGGGTCCTCAACTCCGGGACCGGCGAGATGCTGGCGGTCGATCCGTCGGCGCGGCGGGCCGAGCCGGTCTGCGAGGTGCCCGGCTACCTGCGGGGGCTGGCCTTCGTCGGGCCCTATGCCCTCATCGGGTTGTCGAAGATCCGCGAAAAGCACATCTTCGGCGGCCTGCCGATTCAGAATCGCTACGAGCGGCTCCGTTGCGGCGTGGTGGTCGTGGACTTGCGCAGCGGGGCTGAGGTGGGGATGTTCGAGTTTACCGCAGGATGCGAGGAGCTTTACGATATCCAGTTTTTGCCCGGCGTCTACCGGCCGATGATCCTCAATTTGGAGAAACCGGCGGTGCGCCAGGCGGTGACCCATCCGGACACCTCGTGGTGGTTGCGTCCCAGTGCGGAGGTCCGCGGGGGGGTGGCCGGGGGCACGGGCTTCAGCCAGGAGTGCTCGTCTTCGGCGGCGGCCGCCAGCGCGGGGGGCTCTCCCGGCGCGGTGCCGGCCGGCGAGGTCGAGGCGCTTGACACGATGGGCAATTTGCTTCCGGATTCCGGAATCCAGCTTTAGAGGATGATGAACATGTCGCGTTTCCGATTGCCGTCGCTGCGAAAAGCCGCTTCTTCGGTGAAGAATGCCTGGAGCCGCTCACGCCGCAGCACCCGCTGGATCAAGCCCCGCCGGCTTCAGATTGACCCGCTCGAAGAGCGGCAACTGCTGAGCCTTGCGCCGGCCGACACGTTCGACGTCCTGGTCAACGAGCACCACGAGACGATCTCCGTCGGAACGCAGCAGTACACCGATCCGATCTCGGGCCTGGAGTACCCGATGTTCGTGGCCGAGGTCGGCACGCCGACGACGAACATCAGTGCGGACCCGCGCGTCGTCGGCGCAGGGCAGGTGATCGGGGCCGACGACGACGGCGACTTCGTCGCGGTCTGGTCCCGGACCGACGAGGTCCGCAAGCTGAGCCTCAATCCGGACGGCACGGTGCGGCTGAGCAACGGCGCGCCGGTCTACGAGATGATCCTCGACCCGCAGACGGGGGCCGCGACCCTCGATTCGAACGTCTACGCCCGCTACTTCACCGACGAGGTTCAGCGGGTCACCCTTCCCGACCAGGTGTTGGGCGACAACAATCCCAACCAAGCCGCGAAGTTCTCGCTGACCTTCGGCGGCAACGAGGTCCAGAAGCTCTCGATCACCGCGGCCTATTCCCCATCGCTCTCCTTTGGCTTCGGATTCCAATCGCCCATTGCCGGCACGTTCACCCTGGGCTTTGACCTGGATGGCAGCGGGACGATTGGGCCGGGGGAGACGCGGACGATCATCTACGACGAGCTCAACTTTGCCGCCGCGGATCCCGCGGCGCGCCCCGGCAACGTGATCGAGACCCAGCTCCGCGGGCTGGGCGGACCGCTCTCGGACGTGGAGGTCGAGGCCCTGAACCCGCACGAGTACCTGATCCACTTCGGCGACGCCTCGCTGGGGCAGAACGAGCCGGAGATCGTGGTCCAATCGAGCAATTTCACGTCGGGCTTCTTCCCGGCGGTGATGGCTTCCACCGAGAGCGAGCCGATCACGCTGGCCGACATCCCGATTTCGCCGACCGACCCCGCGCATACAGCTACGCTGATCAAAGGGGCGTTCCAGCAGACGATCCGCGACTACCTGCCGCCGCCGTGGGTCTGCCCGGCGGCGACGGAGATTGCCAACTGGGTGGGATCGGGCTTCTCCGACGGCGTCTTGCCCGAGGGGACCCCCACCGAGATCCGCAGGGGGGTGGCCGAGGTCGTGGTGACGCCCGTCTTCGGCATCCCGGGGCACGCCGACGGGACGGTGTTCGACGTTACGTTCGTCGGCAATTCGGGCAAGAAGGACCAGCCCGAGATGGCCGTTCCCGCCGTGCAGGACGAGATGGGCAATTCGCTCATCACCTCGTCGCAGTTGAGCGTGCGGACGACGAAGCAATCCAGCCCCGAGTTTCGCGTGAATCCCGACGAGCCGTTCGACCCCCTGCTGGGGCTGCCGATCCTGACCGACCAGTACAGCCCGGCGGTGGCGGTGGACGCCGACGGCGACTTCACAATCACCTGGACAAGCGAGGTTCCCGAGGACGTCAACCCGGGGAGCGTGACCGACGTGTTTGCGCGGCGGTTCTCCCCCGTGGCGGTGGTGCCGGAATCCCAGGTCCAGTTCTTCTCCCACGAGGACGCAGACGGCGTTCTCGATCCGGTCCAGGGCGTCCGCGCGCTGGGGGGCGAATTCCGCGTCAACTCCACGACCACCAACCGCCAGATGTCTCCCACGGTGGGGATGGACGCGGACGGGAATTTCGTGATCGCCTGGGCCAACGTGGGCCAGGACCTGAGCTTCTTCAACGGGATTATCGTCCAGCGGTACAACCGCGACGGGGACCGGGTGGGGGGCGAGTTCCGCGTCACACAGGAAATGACCGCGGTGCACCTCAACCCCTTCGCGGCCATGGCCCGCGACGGCACGTTCGCCATCGCCTGGGAGACGAGCGAGGACCCGGCCTACTTTATCCCGAGCGCGAGCTATGTTACCAGGGTCAGTGCCCAGGTTTTCGGCCCCAGCGGCACGAGGATCGCTACGGAGCTTGCGGTGGGCGGGGGCGGCGATCCTTCGCTCGCCTTCGATACCGGCAACAACATGTACGTCTCCTGGGAGGTCCTAGGCGACGCGGACGGCGCGGGCCCCAATTCAGAGGGCGGCAGGGGCCAGATGTACCGCGTGGACGCGGCGGCCAACAGCGTCACGATCATCCGCGACACCTTCCGCACCAACAGCGCTACGACGGCCGGGCTCACTCCGGCCCCCACCTGGCCGCTGCACCAGTACAGCTTCCAGATCGGGGTGGACAGCGACGGGGACATCATGGCCACGTACGTCGGCTACGGGCCCGACGCCTCCGTGGACGTCTTCATCGACGGGAACTTGTTCGCCGATCTGATTAACAGCCAGACGAACGCCGACCTGCTGCCGTACTTCGATCCCTCGTTCGCCTACCTCCCCTACAACTTCAGCGGCAACCTGGTGGACGTGGACGGGGTGATCGAGGGCGTGCTGATCAACGCGGTGAACTCGGGGGCCACGGACTCCCAGGTGGGCCGACTCGCGGCAATCCTCGAGCAGGTGGCCGGGAAGCTGCGGGGCGAGGCCAACGGGCTCCTGTTCAGCCGCTGGGACGCCGATCCCAACCTCGGCCAGATGACCGTGCTCACCAGCGACAACGTCGGCAACAGCTACCGCGACGGCCACAACTCGCGCTACTTCATCGCCTTCGATCCGACGACCAACGGCGGCAGCTTCATTTTGCGCCTCTATCATCCGGACCTTGGCGGCTACGAAGACACTGCGGCCATCACCTTTGATCGCAACCTCAATAACACCCGGAACAACATTCACAATGCGCTTACGGCGCTGAATCGCGTGTTCGATGCCTATGCCGAGGTGCCGACAGACGGGCCGGTCGCAGTCCGCTTCGTCGGCTCCTTTGAGGTCTTGGAGCGCCAGGGAACGCCTTGGGAATTGAGCGACGGCTTCAACACGATTTTTCCGAACCAGATCGTGTTTGAGATTACCTTCCAGGGCAGCGCCCACGACAAGAACTTGCAGTTGTACGTTGTCGACAACTCTTTGACGAGCCCGGGGACGAACGAAGTCCAGATCCTTTCTTTTTACCCTGCGAGCACGGCCGACCAGGACGGGTGGTTTGCCCTCCAGTTGGGCGCCAATACCACGGCGGACATCTACTTTAATCCGAGCAACCTGGCCGGGGTGGCCCTACAGATCCAGGCCGCCATTGCCAACATCAACACCGCAATCCCCCCGGCGCCTCCCGTTTTTCCGTATGCCGGGGTGCAAGTGACCGCCCTGCCGGGCGGTCCTCCGTACCAATTCCAAGTCGTCTTTGGCGGCGTCAGCGGCGGCGTGAATCAACCGCCCATTAACGGCGTGCCTCCCCAACAGATAATCGACCGATTCCTCCCCCCCCCGTACTCTCAGACGATCGTCAACGGCGGTGCGACGACGGCCCCGCCGATAGGGCTGCTCCAGTACATGTCTGGCTACGAGGGGGTCGAGCAGGCCTATGCCGGCATGGCCGTGCAGCCGGGCGGCAGTTTCGTCGCCGCCTGGACGCAGTTCGAGGAGTACACCTACGGGGGCCTGTCGAACAACAACATCTACTATCGCCGCTTCGCCGAGGACACCGACACGGCCGGCCCGCTGGTGACCGATTTCCTCCTCCCCACGGGCCAGCGGCTCCGCAACGGCGATCAGGTGAACCTGCCGCTCCAGTACATCGTGGTGACGCTGGACGAGGAGATGATGCGGGCCGGGCCCAACGCGGTGACCAACCCGCAGAACTGGGCCCTGATCCGCAACGGCGTGGACATCCTCGGGGGCATCTCCAAAGTCGAGTTCGGCATGAACCGGTCGGTGGACCTGGGCAACGCCGGGTTGGGCCTCAACACCATCGGCTCCAACAAGTGGGAGGCGATCCTTTACCTTGACGGCGACGGCCTGGCCGGCGATACGCTCTCGCCCTTGAGCGACGGCCATTACCAGGTGGTGGCCAAGAACTCGCTCCGCGACAAGGCGGGGAACGCCCTGGGCCGGACGGGCTTCAACCCTAACGGCTTGGTCTTCACGCGCGATTTCGACGTGCTCGTTCCGCGGGCCCAGGAGGTGCGGGTCAACGACGACGCGGCCGGCGTCCAGTCGACCCAGGAGTTCAGCCCCCAGGCCACGGTCAGCGACGGCAGCGGCCACACCCTGGTCGGTTGGACGAGCGACAAGGCGGGCGAGGAGGGGGTGTGGATCAAGCTCTACGGGGTGACCTGGGCCGAGGTGGACGGCGAGCGGGAGTCGCAGTGGTACGACCCGTTGCAGGTCGTCGACCCGGTGACCGGCGTCTCCACCGTGATCCCGGCGATCCACGTCACCGACGATCCCACGGCCACGTATGCCTCGGTGGCCCGCGACGCCGACGGCGACCTGGTCGTCACCTGGTCGCAGAAGGATCCCGACCCGCGGAATCCCCTCCTCATCACCGACTGGAACGTTTGGGCCCGGCGCTACAAGGCGACGGGGGAGCCGTTGGGGCCGGCCTTCCGCGTGAACTCCGAGATCCGCAACGTCCAGCGCTACTCCACGGTGGCGATGGACGTGGAAGGGGATTTCGTCATCACTTGGCAGAGCCAGAGCCAGGACAAGAGCGGGTACGGAATTTACGCTCAGCGCTACAGCCCGGCCGGCGATGCCATCGGCGGCGACGACGAGATCCAGGCGATCACCTTCCGGGGAAACCCCCGCGGGCATTTCATCCTCTTGTGGGACCACGACAAGGACCCAGGTACACCGCTGATGCAGTCGGGCGACATCCCTTATAACGGGAACACCGTGGCCACGGCCGACAGGGTCCAGCAAGAGCTGGAGGCGATGGGCGCCGAGGTGGTGGTCCAGGCGATCAGCCGCACCGAGATCGTGATCCGCTTCGTGGGCCGGCAGGGGAGCTCCGACCAGGAGCCGATCCAGCTCCTGGCTTCCATAACTTCCGGCGACCCGGACAGGGACATCCTCATCGCGACCCGGGCCGACGGGACCAGCGGCGAGTTCCGCGTCAACGACACCACCACGGGCAACCAGCTCTACCCTTCGATCGCCATGGCCGCCGACGGGACGTTTGTGGTCACGTGGACGTCGTACGGGCAAGGATCGGACCAGGCTTTTGAAACCAACGTCTACGCGAAGAAGTTCATCAGCAACCAGTTGCTGCGTCCCGGATCAGGCTCCGGTACTCCGATCAGCTTCGGCGTCGACAACGGCCCGGTGCCCCTCATCGTGAGCACGGACGACCCGGGGAACCACGTGGTCGGGCCGGGCAGCGGCTACGACGGCGTCGTGCAAGTGAATCTTCTCGGCCAGGGGATGGGTTCGGGCACGCTGTTGAGCACCGGGATGCACATTCTCACCGCGGCCCACGTGGTGACTCCCCAGGGCATTCCGGCCCCGTATCCAGCCGGCGCCATCTCCGTGACCTTCAACTTGCCCACGGGAGACGTGGTTGTTCCGGCCTCGCGGATCGACGTCAACCCGACGTGGAGTTGGGTGATGGCCGTCGGTGGCGACGTCGCCGTGATCACCCTGGCCAGCCCGGCGCCCCCCCAGGCGGAACGGCACGACATTTACCGGCTCGCGGACGAGATCGGCCGCGTCGGCCAGAAATATGGCTACGGCTACTATGGCGTGGGGATTACGGGAGAGACCTTCCCCTATTTCGGGACGAAGCGGCAGGGAGAGAATCGGTATGAAGCGCTGGGGAATCAGCTTCCCGGCGCGTTCCAGTTGTCGAACGATTATCTCATTTACGACTTCGACGACGGGACGCCCGAACACGACGCGTTCGGCAACATGCTGGGGATCCCCAACCTGGGGCTCGGGGACCGCGAGGCGATGGCGGCCCACGGCGACTCGGGTGGTCCAACCTTCATCAACGGCTTGATCGCCGGCGTGACCTCGTGGGGCTGGACGTTCGGGCCCCCGATTGAAGTGTCCCCCAATTTCTCGAGTTTCGGCTGGTTCGGCGGCGATACCCGCGTGTCGTTCTATGCCTCCTGGATCGACGGCATCACGCTGGGGGGGACGGGCGAGTTCCTCGTCAACCAGACCCAGCTCTATGACCAGAAGTGGTCCACCGTGGCCATGGATTCCGACGGCGATTTCGTGGTCACCTGGACGAGCTACGGACAGGACGGCGGCAGCTACGGCTCGGGTTTCGGCGGGCTCAACGGCATCGTGGCCCGGCGCTTCAGCAGCGATACCCAACCGGCCAGCAACGAGTTCGTGGTCAACACCTTTACCGAGGGGAACCAGCAGCACCCGCGGATCGCGATGGACTCCGACGGCGACTTCGTGGTCGCCTGGGAGAGCTTCCAGGATCGGCCGCCGCCCGGCTCCGGCCTTCCCGATTCCCCCAACAGCTACGGCGTTTACGCCCAGCGGTACGCGCGGACCGCGCTGGTGGGCACCAGCCCGCTCATCGGCCCCAACGGGGAAGTCAGCACGGAGTTCGCCGTGAACGTCACCAAGGACGGCGATCAGCGCTATCCCGGCGTGGCGGTGGACCAGACCGGGGACTTCGCGATCGTCTGGAGCGGCAACGGACCGGAGGACGATCAAGGCGTCTTCTACCAGCGCTTCGAGAACCTGGGGGACAACGCCGGCCCGATCGTGACCGACGTGCTCTCGGCCGTCGACGCGGCGGACGGCCAGGTCATTCTCCGCCTGATTCGCGACGGAAGCGCGATGACGCCGATCAAGAATGCCGCCAACCGCTTCGTGCTGGAGTTCGACGAGGAGCTGCTGACCACCGGCGGGGTCAACGGCCAGCACAGCATTCTCAACCCGATCAACTGGGACCTGAGCGTCAACGGGCGGAGCATCCGCAACGGCGTCTCGACGATCCATTTCGGACTGAGCCAGGTCCGCGTGGAATGGCAGGGCACGCCGGGCAACCCGACCAAGCCCAGCGGCAAATTCCAGGCAGTGATCACGGTCGACGCCGATCCCAGCACGCCGGGCCTCCAGCCCTTGACGCCGGGGTCCTATGACCTGACGCTCCGCGACACCGTGCAGGACTTGTTCGGCAACCCCTTGGACGGCGACTACGACGGCACGCCGGGGGGCGACTTCCACCGCACGTTCACGGTCAGCGGGCCGCTCACGGTGGGTACGCCGGGTCCGGGCGATCCCAAGCCCGGCGACAAGGACATCCGCGTCAACCGCGGGATTCTTCCCCCGCCCATGGACGCGATCTGGATGCAGGACAGCCCCGCGATCGCTGCCGACGACGACGGCAACTACGTGGTGGTCTGGGTCGACTACCTCCAGTACGACCCCGTCTTGGGCGCCCTGGTCATGGGCTTCGAGGGGAACGTCGTGGCCCAGCGGTTCAATCGCTTTGGCCAGAGGCTGGGGACCGAGTTCATCGTTCATACCTACGTGCAGGGCAACCAGTCCCAGCCGGACGTGGCGATGGACCC